>JAEEGL010798493.1_pt1 | contig 27481 bp, 19 predicted proteins | sample 9134231 | NCBI WGS metagenome assembly JAEEGL01 (sample SAMN16246548, study PRJNA631951) | gut metagenome | biome: gut microbiome; feature: rumen; material: fiber-attached | host: Bos | place: Iran: Karaj | collected 2018-10
GGTTTCCTATCCCAATATGCCGTTCAGCATTTCCGCGGCCGACGTAGAGTCCGTGGTGGTGGTGGACAGCGTGGGCGACAGTTCCAAGATTGCCGCCGGTGCCATCCGGGATTCCAAGAACCCGCGCGACATCCTGCTGGCCAAACAGGCCGCCAAGGTGATCATCAACTCCGGGTACTTTGTGGACGGCTTCTCCATCCAGACGGGTACCGGCGGCGCTTCGCTGGCTGCCGTGAAGTTCATCCGCGAGGAAATGATCCGGCGGGGAATTAAGGCGTCCTTCGCCCTGGGCGGTATCACGGCGCATATGGTTAAGCTGCACGAGGAAGGGCTCATTGGTCGTTTGATCGACGTCCAGTCCTTCGACCGCGTTGCGGCGGAGTCCATTTTTGCCGATGCCGCGCACCAGGAGGTCTCCGCCGTGGAGTACGCCTCCGGGCAGCATACGGGATCGGCCACCCACGCGCTGGATATCGTCATTCTTTCTGCGCTCGAGGTGGATACCGACTTTAATGTGAACGTGCTGGTGGGCTCCGACGGCATCATCCGCGGGGCTATCGGCGGACATCAGGATACGGCAGCGGATTCGGCCCTGAGCATCATCGTGTGCCCGCTGCTGCGCGGCCGCATCCCCTGCGTGGTGCCGCGTGTTACTACGCTCATTACCCCTGGCGCTTCGGTCGACGTGGTGGTTACCGAATACGGCATAGCCGTGAATCCTGCGCGGCCGGAGGTTGCTGAGCGGCTGGTGGCCGCCGGGCTGCCCGTGGTGCCGATTTCCGAGCTGGCTGCGAAGGCGCAGTCCATCATCGGCACGCCTTCACCGCTGCCTTTCGGCTCTAAGGTCGTTGGCGTGGTGATGAACCGCGACGGGTCGGTTTTAGACAAAATCTATAATGTTTAGCGCCCGTTTTCGCTAACTCGCTGACTGATTGTATTTTACAGAATCTCCTCCTATCTTTTTTGATGGGAGGAGGTTTCGTAAGTGATTGGTTTTCTGCTGTTTAGCGAAAACGCTTAGGATTTGCTGCCACCGCCGAGGGGGCCGAAATCCCCCAGATTGAAGGTGGTTCCGGGCTGGGGGCCTTTGCCTCCGGCCAAGTCGATGACGCCGAACTGCGCCTCATACTTGGAGACGTTGTCGAAGAGGGCGTTCATCAGGCGCTTTGCGTGCTCCGGGCTCATAATGATGCGGTCCCCGATGAGGGCTTTCGGCAGCCCCGGCAGCGTGGCGGCGAAGTCCAGGATGAACTCGCTGCGCGAGTGCGAGATGATGGCCAGGTTCGAGTACGAGGTCTTGGTGTTCTGGTTCAGTTCCAGCTGTAACTGGTTCTGCGGCTGTTTGGGTTGATTATCCATTGCTCTGATCTTTTTCTGAGAGCAAATGTAGCAATTTTTTGCGAAATAGGAAGGGCGGTGAAGGCAGAGGCTCCCGGGGGGCTCCAGTCGCTAATGCTCCTTCCGTACCCTCCCACCGTCTCCTGCGTCCCCGCTACGCGGGAACTTGTATCCGGCGGGCCCCTCCCTCTTCCCGTGGCCGAGGGGGGCCACGCCCCCGGGAGCCTCTGCCTTCCCCGCCTTATAAAAAAAGCAGCAGCCCCGTCGCCAGGGCTGCCGTGAAAAAAGGGTGTGGATGGGCTATTTCTGCCAGTAGACTTTGATCTTTTGAATCCTTCTGTTTCCGGTTGTTCCACCTATCGTAAAGGTGACTGAACTTGCCGAGCCGGTCCAGGTCCCCGAAGCATAGGTGGCGCAGTCCGTGGTAATGGCATTGGAACCATCACTTGAACCGAAGGTTAACTCAATCTTTGTCAGGGTGTAGCCGCTCTTACCGGCAACGGTAAAGGAGTTGCTTCCATAGCAACGAATCGCGGTCCCGGAAGTGTAATACTTGGGCGCATTGCTATTCGTACCCTTGTCAAAGCTTACAGTGAAACTGGTACCCTCGTATGAAGTGATAGCCTGCTGGTTGGTATAGCCCTGGCTTGTCGTGTCATACTCTTCATCACCGGTGGTTACGCCTGAACTGGGATCCGTCAGGGTGACCGCCTTCACATCGGAAGCGGCCGAGACGGCTCCGGTACCACCCTTGGCTGTTACCTGAACATCATAGGTGCCGTAATCGGGCATCGTGAATTCACAGGTAAGAGCAGTGATACCGTTCTGGCTCTGCGTGCCGCAGGTGACATCGTAAGAGGTCGCGCCGTCTACGGTATTCCAGCTAACAGTAATCTTCTTGTTGGCGTGGTCAGGCGTGGTTGTTACCGCGGGCTTAGCCAGATGGATTACACCGTTGCGGGAGAACAGGTAGTTGTTCTGGTCCACTTCCGGAGTTGTTCCGCTGGCGTTAACAAATTTCTTCAACTTGCCATAAACAATGACCGCGTCATTCACGGCAAGTTCGGAAGCCTGATCCGTGAAATCGCTTCCATTGAAGTTCTTTCCGCGGAAAACGGTAACGCTGGCATTGCCGGACTGGATGATGTAAGTCGCATTGTGGTAAGACGTACTGAACTCGGTAATTTCGGTAATGGTACCGGCCACATAAACGGATGCATCGGTACTGGCGTTATCGGCCAATGCGTCAATGATCTCCAGCGCCTTGGCGGCATTGTAGGGATCGCTCCAGGTGCCGGATCCTGCCGGAGCGGGAGAAACGCCCTGAACGGTATAGGCGGCTTCCGCCACGGCACTGTTCTTATAGCCTTCCAGAACGGCAATGACCTTGACGGTCTTGGCAACATCAATGATGACTGAGTTGCCGGAGGCAGATGACGTTGTAGGCTTTGAGCCATTCGTGGTGTAGTAGTATGTCACACCTGCGGTGGCGCAGTTGAAGACCACCTCCGTATTGGCGGTGACTTCACCGGCGGCCGGGTTGAAGGTCGGGGTGGCCACGGCGTCGCGGCCATCGGCCACGGTGAGGGTGTAACTCACGGTCTGGGACTTGTAGTTGGTATCGCCGACGAAGTTGGCGCTGATGACGGTGCTGCCTTCCTTGACGACGTTGTCCGTCAGGGCGGTGATGGTCACGGCGCCGGAAGCGGCGTCAATCGTTGCGATGGTCTCGTCGGAGGAAGAATAAGACACCGAAGAGGCATTGCCTTGCGTCAGGGTAGGGGCCGAGAAGCTGAGGCTGTTGCCGGTGGCATAGGTCGCGGTGGCGGCCGATGCACTCCAGCTCATTCCGGCCTCGGCACGGCTGTCCTCGAGAGCGTACAGCTGGACCGGGGCGTATCCGGTGGAAGTTTCGGTTTTATTCTCATAACAGGCGAATCTGGGGCTGCCCGTGTTGTACCAGATGACTCTGGTGTTTTGAGCCACGTTGGTAATCAGCCAGTTTCCTGCGGTCGTGCTGGCGGAAATAGTCCACCTGCTATTGTCGCTTTCACTCGAGGCCGTGGACAGGGAATTACCGGAGCCCCAGTTCAGATAACTGCCGGCAAAACTGAGCGTATAAGCATCGCCCTCGGAAGCCTTTGCGATGGTAACTTTGTACGCATCCACAGTGGCCGTAGAAGCAATGGCGTTGCTGCTTATCGTTACGTCTGCGCCGATACCGTATTTGGTGCCCGTGGTGGAAATTTCGGAGAGAGCCTTATTCTCACTCTCGCAAACCATCAGGTATTCGCCGCTCCAGTCGGCGGGTGCGGCAGTCACCTTCCTGTAGGCCGGTCCGGTAATCGCCGTGCTGACGTTGATGGTATAGCTGGCGGTCGCATCCCGATAGTTGGCGTCGCCGGCGAAGGAGACGGTAACCGTAGCGGTTCCGGGGGTGCCGTTAAGAATGAGGGCATCCTCATCTTGCTGTTCAATGATGCCGTCCGGGTCGGTATAGCTCCAGCTCAGATGCTCCGTAATCGCCGTTTCGTTGGGATCGACGATTACCGGCTGGCCCGCGAAGGAAGTATATGTCGCGGTGGTAAGGTTGACGACGGACTCATTGAAGGAGAGCAAAACGGGCGTCTTGGTGCTTACCGTAGAAGGCACAAACAACAGTTCCTCGTACTGGCCTGTATTTGAGTAGAAAGCGAAGAATTCGAGACCGGTGTTCCTGGACAGATAACGGTCGCCGTGCTTAACGTTCCAAACATCTCCGTTGGAAACGATGTCGAGCAGATAATTGCTTGTGGTCCAATCTGTGTCGGGGGCGAGCCAGAAGGCCTTGTTGCTGCTGCCCTTGAAGCCCAGATTCTTGCCATCATTGGCGATGATGTATGAACCGCCGGATTTGGTGACGCTCCAGACCAGATCGGCATCTCCGGAATAGGAAGTCAAACTCCCGGAATAGTCGACGGAAACCATCTGGTCATTGCCGGTACCCTCGGCCTTCATCGCATAGTACGAATCGCCGTTCTTCGCCAGAATCAGGTAGTTGCCATCGGCCAGCTGTTTCTCTTCTTCGCGGACTGCGGTGCCCATTCCCACGGTGAAGCGGGTGCGGCCGCCGTCTACAAACTGCAACGGGTTGGCGCTGAGGTCGATGCCGGTTCCCTTGGCGGTAGTGCGATAATAATGTGCGGCGTCCGTTCTGGCTTCAATCTCGAGGGAATTCCATTCGCCGGGCAGGACGCGGAACCACACGTCCACGTCACCGCTGATAACCCAGTCGGCGATGGTGAGCGTGATGGTCTTGCTTTCGGAAGAGTAGGGGATATTCACACCGCTCACATAACCGCCGTTAGTCATATCGGGTCTTACATAACCGGCGATGTTAACGGGAGCCGTGATGGTTACTTCTTTGAGCTTTTCTCCGTTGGTGAGACCGCTCAGGGTCATCTTGACGGCGGTACCCAGGCGGTGGAAGCGGAAGGAGAGCTCATCGCTGTCGGAGACGCGTGAGTTGTCGCTCTTGCTCACGGGGGCCGAAATGAGAAGGTCGGCATTGGGGTCGAAGGAACCCACGACTGGGGACTGCGATGCCGGCATCATCAGCCGATAGAAAGTGTTGGAGGAACTGCCGCCCTCGGAAAGCCGGCTGGCGGGATAAGCGGCCACATAGCTGGCGGCTGCCCCGGTGGGGAAGTCGCCCGTAATGGTGGCGGTGAAGGTGGCTGTCTTGTTGTCGGAGGAAAGCGTGGCGATGGCGGCGGATCCTTCGAGATTCTTAGTACCATCGGCATACTCGACAATCTTCAGTTCATCTGAGGCGCTCCAGTTGGCCCAGTCTTCGCTGGCGTCAACGACGGTCTTGACGTCGGTGCCCTCGGCGATGGCGGTGAAGTGGATAGTGGGTCCTTCAGGGATGGGGTCTTTCACAATCTCTTCCTTGGCGCAGGAGAAAACGGTAAGCGCTGCAAGGGCAGCGGTGAAAAGGATACTTAACTTTTTCATGGCGCGTGAGGATTTAGAGAATTCCGGGATAATCAATTCCGAGACCCGGATCGGTCCAGTTGGAACCAGTGGAGCCGGGGTCTCCGAAAGGCCCGCTAGTACAAACAAGCCCCTCGGCTTGTACTACGAGGGGTTCTGCAACAGGTGCAGTGTAGAGGATTTTTTTGAGCATATGAATAAAAAGAGTTGTATTTCTGATTCAGCCCACAAATTTAGCCATTCTCCCGCGCATAAGCATTGTACGCGTACAAATATTTATCAACAGGCGGGTGTTGATATCTTCCGGAATCGGCTAAAACAGAAAAATCTTCGTTATTTTTTAGCCGATCGTTGCGTGTCTTATAATTTCGCCATATAATTGCACGAAAAAGGAGACGATACTTGCAGGTATCGTTTTTAATACTTAACTTTGTGACCATAATTACTATGCCTGAATTATTTAGAGAGTATGGCTTTGTTTTTCTGTTTTACTCCCGTGAGCACGAACCTATGCACGTTCACGTTAGAGGGAATGATGGCGAGGCTAAGTTCAATTGGGATGGAACAACCTTCGTTTTGGATTATTCGACCAACATCAAGGCAAATGATCTGAAACGAATAAAACAGATGATTGATGAGAATAAGGATATAATCGAAAAGCGCTGGAAAGAACTATTTGAAGACGTATGAAAAGAATCGTGAGAATCTGGATCGAGCAAGAATGGCTTTATGGACAGGGAGATGACGGTAAGACTTACCGCCAATCCCTTTTATGGTACAAGGGGCTGATGAATGCTTCTCCAGAGCAACGCGAGCAATATGAATTCAGTTTGAGCGGGATTCATTGGCCCTGCTTGGATGTAGATGTAAGCTTTGAAAGCTTTCTCTATGACGATGCCGAGCCAAAGCAATCACAGCGCTTTTTCCTCACCCATCCGGAAATCAATATCGCCGGATTTGCTCGTAAATTTGGGCTGAATCCCACCTTGCTTCGTAATTACGTGAATGGTTTTAAAACCCCCTCCGATAGCCGCGACGCCTATATTATGGAGTGCGTCAGAAAAATGGGGGAGGAGTATTCATCGCTATAGATGGGCGGGCCGATGGAAACCTTTTGAAGCGTCCGATTATCGCTAGCGCACCATACAAAAAAACGTCGAATCGGCTAAAACAGAAATATTTTCACCGTTTTTCGGCTAAAACAACGCTTTTTTTCAGCCGATTGTTGCTGGTTCCAAAACCCTTTCATAGGTTTGCGTTGTCCCCGGGAGATCCCCGGGGCTTTTGATTAATATATAACGTTATGCAAAACGCAAACAACAACCTTTCCCCGGAGCAACTCGAGCTCTACAAGTCCATCCTCGATGAATACAACCGGTACAGGGGCGTGTCCGAGGAGGAAAAGGAGGATGTTATCCTCAAGATTAGTTCCACTACTTTCATTGACCTGCTATGCGATTGGGCCTTCAAACACGTCTTTGGCCACAACAAGGAGCTACTGATGATGCTCTTGAATGACTTCCTTCCCGAGAAGGTCATTGACATCGAGTATGACCCCAATGAAACCGACATCTTCCGAGGTGAAGACAAACAGGTGATAATGGATGTCATCTGCCACACGGAGAACCGCTCGTTCATTGTGGAGATGCAGAAGTCTAGCAATAGCAACTTTCGGAACAGGATGCTTTATTATGGCGCAGCCACAATCACGCGCCAACTATCATCCGGCGATGACTACAGTAAGATGGTTCCTGTCTATGTCATCTGTTTTATGGATTTCCGCCTGAACCACCTTACGGACCAGTTGGTCTACCGTTATCAAATTCGGGAACAGGACAGCGGTGAGCCCTACGGGAATCAACTGTCCATCTACTTCTGCGAACTGCCCCGTCTGGCCAGTCAAAAGAAAGAAAAACTGTCTCCCATCGAAGAATGGTTTGAAATATTGCTGAATATGAGTAAATTTGCCGAGAAACCCGCCGACGTAAACAAACGCTTCGATCCCGTCTTCGACGCTTGCAAACAGGCCCGGCTTCAGAAACAAGAATTGGAACAATACTTTCGCGCTATGATTTCAGAACAGGAAAAACAAGGCATCGCCGCCTTCTACAGGGAGGAAGGATATCAGGAAGGCGTAGAGAAGGGCAGAGAAGAAGGTCGGGAAGAAGGAATAGGGGAAGGTATGAAGATGGGTAAGTTGGCAGTTGCCAAAGCGCTGTTGGCAAACGGCATTGCCCGGGAGGTGATTGTATCCTGCACGGGGCTCACGGAAGAGCAGCTAAAGGCGTTATAGCCGTGCGGTGGCCGCTTGGGGCCGATACCGCGCAATGGAACATATCGAACGGGTGGCGCACAGCCGCCCGTTTGTCGTTAAGGCGAGCCGATGGAATCCTTTTGAAGCGTTCGATCATCGCTAGAGCACCATACAAAAAAAGTCGAATCGGCTAAAACAGAAAAATTTTTGTCGATTTTCGGCTAAAACAACGCTTTTTTTCAGCCGATTGTTGCAGGTTCCAAAACCCTTTCATAGGTTTGCGTTGTCCCCGGGATGTTCCCTGGGCTTTTGATTAATATATATCGTTATGCAAAACGCAAACAACAACCTTTCCCCGGAGCAACTCGAGCTCTACAAGTCCATCCTCGATGAATACAACAGGTACAGGGGCGTGTCCGAGGAAGAAAAAGAGGATGTTATCCTCAAGATCAGTTCCACTACATTCATTGACCTGCTGTGCGACTGGGCCTTCAAACACGTCTTTGGCCACAACAAGGAGCTCCTGATGATGCTCCTGAATGACTTCCTTCCCGAGAAGGTCATCGACATCGAGTATGACCCCAATGAGACAGACATCTTCCGCGGTGAAGATAAGCAGGTGATAATGGATGTCATCTGCCACACGGAGGACCGTTCATTCATAGTGGAGATGCAGAAGTCTAGCAATAGCAACTTTCGGAACAGGATACTTTATTATGGCGCAGCCACAATCACGCGCCAACTATCATCCGGCGATGACTACAGTAAGATGGTTCCTGTCTACGTCATCTGTTTTATGGATTTCCGCCTGAACCACCTTACGGACCAGCTAGTTTACCGTTATCAAATCCGGGAACAGGACAGTGGCGAACCTTATGGGAGTCAATTGGCCATCTATTTCTGCGAACTGCCCCGTCTGGCCAGCCAGAAGAAAGAAAAACTGTCTCCCATCGAAGAATGGTTTGAAATATTGCTGAATATGAGTAAATTTGCCGAGAAACCCGCCAACGTAAACAAACGCTTCGATCCCGTCTTCGACGCTTGCAAACAGGCCCGGCTTCAGAAACAAGAATTGGAACAATACTTTCGCGCTATGATTTCAGAACAGGAAAAACAAGGCATCGCTGCCTTCTACAGGGACGAAGGGTATCAGGATGGTATAGAGAAGGGTAGGGAAGAAGGCCTGAAACAAGCCATCTCGCGCCTCCTTGCGTTCGGAATGTCGCCGGAAGACATTTCGAAGGCGCTGGGCGTTCCCATCTCGGAGATCCAGGCCGATTAAATCCATTCGAAATTTTACCTTGAACGGGTGGCGCACAGCCGCCCGTTTTTCGTTAATGCCGGCCGATAAAAGCCCCCTGAAACGCCGCGCAAAAGGGGTGCAGGAGGGGTGTTGATAAGTTTGTTGAAAACCCTTATAAAAAACTTTGTTTTTATGGGCGCGAATGTGTAACTTTGCGGCTTGAAATGTTAGTGGTGACCACCGTCTACAACTTTTAAACTATTTAAACGCCCTTAGCGCACACCTAAGGACGGTGGTCCGTTTGGTTGAAATTAACTAGTTAAAACTCATACAGTATGAAGATGCAATTCAAACAAACCTATCTGTCCCCTGAGACAGAGACCCTCTTGGTACAAGCCGAGGGGGCTTTCTGCGGCGGTCCCAGCGCGAATGCTTTTGCGACCACGCTCATCTATGACTATGATTCCGGCACAGTCAATGAAAACGGTGATTTTTAATTGTTGCAGTACCATGAAGAATCTTTTCAAACTCTTTGTGCCGATGACTGCAGCAGCCATCGCGCTTGTCTCCTGCGTTGAGGAGAACCCTTTCAAGGCTCCTGAGGTCCCCGCGCTTCAGATTACCGTCAAGGCCCAGGCCGACGAAGCCCAGCCCGCGGATCCGGATACCAAGACTTACGTTGATGTAACCGACGACCCCAATCACGACGGTAAGTACCTGTATTCAATCTATTGGGGAACCGGCGAGTATATGAAGATTGGTGTCTATGACGGCACCGCCACCACCTTCGGCAATTCTACTGATGATACGGCCGATGACTGGAATGGGGACGCTGAAGCCTTTTTCAATTTCAGCATCACCCCGGCCAACGCAGCGAGCAGTTACACTTACTACGGTATGTATCCCGCCTCTGCCGCGGTTAAATCCAGCAATACCAACCCTGCAAGCTACAAGGTAAACCTGCCCACAACGCAGAATGCCACGGCCGGCACTTACGACCCTGCGGCGTATATCTTGATTGCCAAGCCGGAAGGTGAGAAGACGGCCACCAGCGCAGACTGGACGGCTCAGTTCCGCCGCGCCACCGCCCTCAACAAGATTACACTGAAGAACATCCCCAACGGGGTTTCCATCAAGCGGGTAAAGATTACTGCTTCCGAAGGGAAGTACCTCGCCGGTGGCCGCCATTTTGATCTCACGGCCAGCACGGCAGAAGGCCAGAACGGAGACATCTATTCCGGCGGCGGCCGCACGGAATCCGTTGAAGTCAAGTACGAAACGGCCCTTTCCGGTACTGGATCCGGCACCTGGAGCGCTGATGTCTGGTTCACTTCCTGGGGCGTGGATCTTGAAGCGGGCAATACGCTCGAGATTGTAGCCTACTCTACTGACAAGAAGAGCTACACCAAGACCATCAGCCTGACCGGTTCTCAGAAGATTTCCTTCACGGAAGGTAAGGTTAACACCCTGGGCGCCAATATGTCTGGCATCACTCCGGTGGATGTCACCGAGATGGAAGACGGTGACTACCTGATTCTGGCCAAGAACGGGGATAACTATTATGCGGTCCAGGCCGCCACCAGCGGCAACCACATCGCCTCCCAGAATTACTCAGGAAGCCTTGTTTCCTACACTGGTGATGCCGATCTGGTTTGGACTGTTACTAAGGTGGGCAGTTCTTACACTATTGAGAATGACAGTAAGTACATCGGTTACAAGAATAGCAGCAACGAGGCCTTCTGGCTTGAAGCCGATTCAAATTGGACCGAGACAAATTACCTGCTGGATATCGTCTGGGATACGGATTGCTACCATGTTACTCTCAACAGCGACAGCAACAGAAAATTTAGCCGCAACGGTAGTTCGGATTACTTTGCCTTCTATACTAGCGACCAGCAGAAGGATCTTTTGTTTGTCCCTGCTACGGTAGACAATCGCACAAAGGTAACGCTGTCGTTTGACGAAGAGAGCCTTGGCTACGATACGAGCGATTATAACACGTGCACCGGTCAGACGGCTACGGCTACCCCGAGCGTGAGCGCAATCACTTCCAACATTTCCTATGCGATTACTTCGGATGATGATGATGTTATCTCTTCGCTGAACACTTCCAGCGGCGCCGTTTCTCTCACCGGCAATACCGGTACCGCCACGATTACCGCCAGCTTCGCGGGCGATGAGGATTATCGTCCGGCCGAGGCGAGCTATACCATCACGGTTTCCGAGGCCAGCGGCCCGCAGTATGAGAAGGTAACCAGTCTTGCCAATGTCACTGCTGGAGAATACATTATTGTTAATGCCGGCTATTATCTGCCCAATGCTATTGCAACTAGTGCCGGACCATCCAAGGTAGCTGTGACCATTTCCGGTAATAAAGTTCAGAATGTTACTGAGGCTATGACTTGGACGTTTAGCGGCTCTGTCACCGGAATGACAATTAAATCTACTATCGAAGGGAATTACTATCTACTAGTGTCCGGTAATGGTAATAATAACCTCCGTGTCAATACTACTTCGGATCATACCTGGACCATATCCGATTACTCCGGCACTTCCGGAGCATTCAGCCTCAAAGATAATTCTCAAAATCGCTACTGCGCGACATATAGCGCCGGTTCTGACTGGAGGAGCTACAATACTTACAATGCAGGCAATTATGGAGATGGTGGACGAGTCTATCTTTACAAGTTGGCATCTGGTCCTTCTGTCACCTGGAACCTTGAGAGCATCGCTATTACCACTGCTCCTACCAAGACGACCTACACCGCGGGCGAGACCTTCGACCCTGCCGGAATGGTTGTGACCGGTCATTTCGTGGATGCCGATGATGCTACCAATACCAAGGATGAGGTAGTAACTGGTTACACTTTTACTCCAGACGGCGCCCTTGCTACTTCCGATACTCAGGTAACCATTACCTATCAGGGCAAGTCTGCAGATCAGGCCATTACTGTTAACCCCGCACCTGCCGGAAATGACGGTTCTCTTGAGCATCCTTACACCGCTTCTGAAGCTCGTGCACTTGCACTCAATGGAGACACTGGTTCATACTACATCTCTGGTATTGTTACTAAGATTCAGAATCAGTATAGCGCCAGCTACGGTACAGCCAACTTCTGGATTGATGAAAACGGCGCATCTGATTCAGTGTTTGAGGGATATAAGATTAAGTACTTTGGCAATCAGAGTTGGGTTGAGGGTAATGCTCAAATCGCACTCAATGACGAGGTGATTATCTACGGTACGCTTACTGTGTACGATAGCACTACTCCTGAAACCAGCAGCGGCTATCTCGTGTCTCTCAATGACACGACCAAAGGCTTGACTCTTGCTGCTCCTACTGTAACGACTAATACAGCAAATAGCGCGAAGGAAATAACTGTTTCATGGACAGCAGCTACTGGTACTGAAAGCGCCGTTAGTTATGTGATTACTTGTGGTGGACAAACTTACAATGCCACAGCTGCCGGAAGTCATTCCTTCACAATGAGCGATTATGGCACTTACAGTGTGTCTGTTGCGGCCTCAGCCTCTGATGCCATCTCGGCAACTGTAACGACATCTGCCACTTTGGTCGATCCCAATGCAGGTGCGCCTACTGTATATGAGATTCAGTGGGGAAGTGCCTATAATGGATCGAGCGTGAGTAGCTATACTGCATCATGGAACGCGACTAAAGACGGCTTCACCGTCAATATGGCCAACTGGAACAACAATAATAATGGTTGGGACTATGTTAAGTGCGGAAGAAAGAACACTGCTTCTGTTGCTACCATTATTACAGATTCTGCAATTTCTGAGGCTATTAGAACTGTCACTATCACCATTGATGCGCTGACAGCAGCCAATATTAATTCGATAACGCTTTATGTGAGTGATTCCAAGACGTCCGGGTGGGCCTCTGCTGGAACATTTACAAAGGCAACGGGTGATCAGTCTGTAACGATTGCTAGTCCTGCCGCAAATAAGTATTATAAGTTGGAGTTTGATTGCGCTTCTGGATCATCCAATGGTTTGTTAACCCTCTCTAAGGCACAGTTCTCTACTAATTGAAGCGGATCCGGAGGCGGAACCTCCGGGGGCCCAACCGCCACAGTAACAACTAGCGCTTCACCGACTGGAGTGAGTTCGACAGGGGCAACCCTGTCGGGCTCCTACAGCGGAGCGACGGGATCGGTCACGGAGACCGGTTTCTACTACGGAACAACTTCCAGCCCGAACACCAAGGTGACGGCTAGTGGAACCTCCTCGCCTTTCTCCAAGGCTCTTACCGGCCTGACGGCTAATACTACCTATCATTATAAGGCATATATCGTCGAGGGGGGACAGGAGGTTGCAGGAAGTGTCCTATCATTTAAGACGAAGGCCGTGGCAACGGCTACGGTTTCCAATAGCGCGGCCACGTCTGTGACGTCCAGTTCGGCAGTGCTCAATGGATCCTATGACGACGCTAGCGGTACGATTTACGAGACAGGGTTCTATTGGGGCACGGCGCAGAATAGTCTGACTGAAAAGGCGACCACCGATGGGAGTAATGCATCTTCAGGGAGTTTCTCCTGCACCATCGGCGGGCAGACTCCGCTGTCGGCCAGCACCACCTACTACTACAAGGCCTACGTCCTGGAGTACAACGAGAGCACCGGGCAGTATGAAGAGCGCATAGCTTCTTCGGCTCAGTCTTTCACGACCGCTGCGGTTGCCCAGCAACAGACCTGGCAGGAGTATCTGAGCGGCTATGGCATGCCTGATGTGTCGGGGCTTGGAACCAGCCTGCGTCAGAGCGGTACGTATTCGGACCGTGACGACAAGTGGTATAGCGTGAACACAAGTAATAATAAGCGTCAGATCGCGATTCATACTTATACCACTGGATCGCCATCCAGCTCGGAAACACTCAACTACGTAGTCCTCTACGATGAGACCAAGTATGCTCCGGTGTGGACGTATCACGTGATGAACACCTACTACTGGCCGGACAACAATGCGGGCCGGAATGACTCATGGATGGATGATCCGGCCATTAACCTGACGCAGCAGGGTGGATTGGATAATGCCAGCACGGTCGGTTACAGCCGCGGTCACCTGGTGGCGTCGGACTATCGCCAGACCAATGTGAAGCAGAACAAGCAGACCTTCTATCACAGCAACCAGGCTCCTCAGTGGCAGAATAGCTTTAATGGCGGTATGTGGTCTACGCTGGAAGGCCGGGTGAAGAAGATGACCCCGAGCGGAACGACCACTATGCTCTACGTGATTACCGGCGTTCTTTACGAAGGTACGGTGAGCAACAATCAGGTAACCAGTACAACTGTTCCCACCAAGAGCAGCGGAAGCTTGAGTGTCCCCATCCCCAGCCACTTCTACAAGTGCATCATGAAGTGCACGCTGAACGGGAGTGGCGTGCCTACCTCGGCCCAGGGTATTGCCTTCATTTACACCAACGAGGCCCATACCTCCGGGAACTACTACGACAGCACCTACGTTACCTCCATCGATGCCATCGAGCAGCGTACCGGGTTTGACTTCTTCGCCAATGTTCCCACGCCGGTTCAGAATACTGCGGAGTCCAACTCCAACCATTATTGGTTCACGGGTCAGGGTTCTCCTAACAGCATCTCTGGAGTAAACGATAAGAGTTGGGGGAGCTTCTAGAGATTTCTCCACTCGCTTCGCTCGGTCGAAATGACAAGGAAGAGGTCGAAATGACAAGATTTACTCATAACGCTTGGGCGGCGGTCCTCGGGGCCGCCGTCCTTTGCGTGGGTTCCTGCGCGCAGAGGGAGGAGATGCCGGCCCAGGAAGAAGAGCAGTGCGTCCGCGTGGTCCATTTCAAAGCTACGGAAATCCGCACGAAGGCGGCTTTCGGAGAGGCGGAGAACGGTACGCGTCCTACACTCTGGACCAACAACGACACGGAACTCAAACTCTCCCTGAACTACGGTACCGCCGTCGCCGCGGCGGTCACCCCTTCGCAGGACCACGTCACTGCAAGTTTCGATGCCACCATCGACTTTAGCCATACCACAGGCCCGTATACCTTCTATGCGGTGTCACCGTCTTCATCGGCGAAGGCGCTGAGCCCCAGCCGCGAGGCGTGGAAGGTGTCCATCCCGTGCGTACAGACGCCGTCGGCCCTTTCGGCCGATGAAGGGGCCATCATCATCGCGGCCGAGAGCGAGTCGTTCGCATCGGCTACGCAGATCGGCGCCGTCAGCCTGTCCTTCGCTCATCTGACCGCTTATGGCCGATTCTCCCTTGACAACCTCGCCCTTGAGGAAGGGGAGACCGTGTCGGCCGTGGAACTCACCGTGACCACCCCCATCGTGGGCGACTGGTACTGGAAGTGCTCTGATGGCGCGCTCACCGATTATGGCGCCTCCAGCACCCTTACCATCAACACTTCGAGCACCAGCGACCTTTGGTTCGGTTGCGCACCGGTGGAGGTGGGAGATGAGGCGCTGGTGGTGGACGTCTATACCAACCTGGGCGTCCACGAGCAGCTGACGGCCTTCCCCGCGGGCTGCAAGTTCACCGCAGGGGAGTGCGCGGTCTTCTCCGTGGACATGGACGGGGCCGATTTCACCGCTGCGGGCGGTGGTTCCGGCAGCGGTGGAAACGATGTCGTTGTTTTGAGCGAAGAATTCGACAATAGCACCACAAGCAATTCTTCATCGGAATTCAGCTCATCCAAGTTCTCAAATTTTAGCGGAGCGACTTCAAAGGCTTATACAAGTCAATATGGCGGTGTAAAACTTGGCTCGTCTTCCGCCAGTGGTTATATCACTTCCAAGTCACTGGATCTTTCGAATAGCTTCACCGTAACGCTCAATGTGCTGAAATACGGTACTGACACCGGAAAAGTACAGGTTACTGTGGGAAGTGTGACCCAAGAGATTACACCCACTGATACGGATACTGCTTATTCGTTGGATTTCGATGCTGCGACAAGCGCCTCTACCGTAAAAATCGGGACCAGTACCAAGAGGGCATATATTGATAATGTCATCATTACACGGCACGATGGCGGCGGCAGCGGCTCCTCCACCCCCGACCCTCTCCTCAGCGAAACCAACTACGGCTGCTACCTTGGCACTGGCCTGGAGTGGGAGTATAACCCCGGCACCGACCAGGTGACGCGCTCCTACGACGAATACGGCTTCGAGACCTATACCCTCATCAAGCCTTCCAACGTGGAGGAACTGGAAATTACCGGCTACAAGAAGGGCTACATCAAAGGCGACGGCAACATATCCATTTCGGTGAAATGGCGTTGTGGCACAAGCACGGTGCTGTCGGAGGACTATAAGATGACAATCATCAAAGAAGACGGACCCAAGGTGTGGCTCAGCGACGGCACCCATGGCGTTATCATTAAAAAGTAAGGCCGATGAAAAAGTTGATTCTACTCCTGGCAGCCCTCTGCTGCAGTCTTTCAATCTTTGCAGTTCCGGCCTACAAAGGGCTCATCCGCCACACCCAGCCCGACGGAAGCACCATCCTCATCCGCCTGCACGGAGATGAGTTCGCCCACTGGGTGAGCGATGCCTCCGGCCGGGTGTTGGAAAAGGATGCCGACGGCTTCTATCGGCCCGCTTCGGAGTCGGCCGTCAAGGCCCGCCGCGTTGCGGGAATGGCCAAACGCAGCCGCGTCAATGCGGCCCGCCGCGCGGTCAAGCGCGGGATTGCCCTCGATGAAAAGCACTTCCTGGTAATCCTCGTGCAGTTCTCCGATGTAAAATTCGCCAGCCAGAGTACCGCACAGCAGGATTTCACCAACCTGCTGAATCAGCAGGGGTATTCCGTTAACGGCGGCACTGGTTCCGCCCGGGATTTCTATTATGACAATTCCCACGGCCTCTTTACGCCTGTCTTCGACGTTTACGGCCCCGTGACGCTGGATAACAACCGTGCCTATTATGGCGGAAATGACAGCGGCGGCAACGACCTTCGTCCGGAGGTGGCCGTGAAAGAGGGCTGCCAGAAGGTCAACAGCCAGTTCAATGTGGACTTCGGCCAGTTTGACAACGATGGCGATGGGGAAGTGGACCTGGTGTTTATGTATTACGCGGGAAACGGTGAGGCCGACAGTGACGTGGAGGATTCCATCTGGCCGCATCAGTGGGAATTGTCTAGCGGCGGCATCAGCCTCACGCTGGATGGAAAGACCGTGGACAAGTATGCTTGCACCAACGAGATTGTTGGGGATTATGGGGATAATCCGAACGAGATGTGCGGCATCGGCACCGCCTGCCACGAATTCGGGCACGCGATGGGCCTGCCGGATTTCTACGACACGGACTACGACAACCACAACGGCCTCAGCGCCGGCATGTTCTCCTTCTCCACCATGGACAGCGGCTCCTACAACAATGGCGGCAAGACGCCTCCATACTTCACCATCGAGGAGCGTATCATGCTGGGCTGGATTACCGAGGCACAGGCTTTCCGGGAGTTCTCTGCCTCCGGAAACTACACGCTGACGAGCGTGGACAACAACATTGCCTACAAGACGCCCACGGACCAGGACGGAGAGTACTTTGTCTATGAGTGTCGTGGCGAAAACGGCTGGGATGCGGGACTTCCTTCCCACGGTCTCATCGTCACGCATGTGGACAAGTCGTCGCGGAAGGTGACCATTTATGACGGCAACGGGAACGAGGTTACCAACCAGACGGCCGCCCAGCTATGGAATAACTGGACGCAGTACAACTCCATCAACGAGAACGGATCCCACCCGTGCTGTTATGTGGTACCTTCGGCCGACCAGTCGAACCTGATGTTCGGTTACAAGTACTACTCGGAGTACCAGTCCTATTATTACAATAGCAGCAACGACGTGAAGATTCCTTTCCCGGGAAGTCAGGGCATTACGTCCTATACGGCCAGAAGCTGGAACGGCGTGGACTCCGACGTTCACCTTTCCAACATCGCCTACGCCAACAACCAGGTTACGCTTTATGCGACGGTGCCTTCCAACGTCCTGAATTACAACGTGATAGCCAATCCCGGCAACGGTGTCTACACTGCCGGAAGCAGCTTTGTCCTGTCCCTTGTTGAGAGCGAGGCCCAGCCGGTGTCCTCCGTTGCCTGGTTCTTCGACGATGAACCCGTTTCCGGATCCTCTGTCACCCTGCCCGCAGGCATCCACGTGGTGGAAGCGCACCTGACGCTCGAGAGCGGCGCCACCAAGATTCTGGAACTCACCCTGACCGTCAACTAGGCGGTTTTTTGCTGCAGGCAAAAGGGATACCCGGTCAGAGCCGGGCCTGTCGCCCGAAATGTCGCTCAAAAACGGCGAATGTCGCTCAAAACTTGTATATATGGCGTTTAATGCCTATATTTGTTGGTAGATTTTGAGCGACATGAAAGAATTCGACCTTCATTACCAGGCGGAAAAAGAGCCTGAGAAGAAAGAACGCTATGGGAATTGGGCCACAGCCAAGGGCCTGCAGCAGGTAGACGGGCTGGAGACATCGGCCTATCTGGACAAGGTGGCCACGGACAGCATCGAGGGGAGGATATCGGCTTACGAAGCCATCAAACTGGTGGATTCTTACTATGAAGTAAAGGGTGACAGAGAGGCCGAAAGGCAATATGAGGAGGCCGATAAAGTGGCGGCCCGAATCTACGCCATTATCTCGGAAACAGGCTTTACCCTCTGCCCGGAGGAACTCCAGCAAATCCATCAGCGTCTTTTCGGGGGCGTTTTCTCTCACGCCGGGCAGTTCCGAACCCTGAACTTCATCAAGCGGGAATGGGTCCTGGACGGCGGTACGGTTACTTATGGCGACTTCCATTATATCCGCGAAAGCCTGGAAAGGTATGTAAAGCGGGAAAAGTTCTTGCGCTATGCCTCGATGGATGAGGAGGAAGCCGTTTACCACCTGGCCCGTTTTGTTTCGGACATCTGGCAGATACATCCATTTAATGAAGGTAATACCAGAAGCGTCGCCGTCTTTGCCATCAAGTACTTCCGCTCCTTAGGCTATGAGGTGGACAACACGGCCTTCCACGAGCATTCCTGGTACTTCCGGAATGCCCTGGTGCGGGCCAATTACACCAGTGTGAGTAAGAAGGTGGATGCCGATCTTTCGTATCTGGAAGGCTTCCTCTCGTCCGTTCTTTTGGGGAAGGCGGGGGAGTTCCACAACCGGGATCTCCACATTTATGCCATCCCTCACGCCCAGACGAAAACTGGAGTAGAGCTGGACAAAGCCATCGTTAAGGAAATAAAGGCCAATGCCACAATCACTCGTGATGAATTGGCCCAAAAGTTCAATACCAGCCGGAAAACCATCGAGCGTCACCTGAAGGAGATGGGGGTTTATTTCGAAGGTCCGGCCAAGGCCGGGCATTGGGTTCTTGGCAAATCCGAAGAAATAATGTAATTTTGTAAGTTATGACCGAATTAGCAGCAAAATACAGTGCACAGGCGGTGGAGGATAAGTGGTACCAGTATTGGCTGGACCATAAGTTCTTCCACAGCGAACCGAATGAGAAGGAACCCTACACCATCGTGATTCCGCCGCCCAATGTGACGGGCATCCTGCATATGGGCCACGTGCTGAACAATACGCTCAACGACGTGCTCATCCGCAAGGCTCGGATGGACGGCAAGAACGCCTGCTGGGTGCCGGGGACGGACCACGCGTCCATCGCCACGGAAAGCAAGGTGGTGGCGAAGCTGAAGGCCGAAGGCATCCGCAAGGAGGACATCGGCCGCGAGGAGTTCCTCAAGCACGCCTGGCAGTGGAAGGAGGAGCACGGCGGCATCATCCTTCAGCAGCTCAAGAAACTCGGCTGCTCCTGCGACTGGGACCGCACCCGCTTCACGATGGAACCGGCCCTCTCCGACGCCGTGATCAACACCTTCGTCTATTTCTACAAGAAGGGTTGGATCTACAAAGGCGTGCGGATGGTGAACTGGGACCCCGAGGCCCTCACGGCCGTGAGCGACGACGAAGTGATCCACAAGGACACCCAGAGCCATTTCTACCACCTTAAATACTATATCTCGGACGGGAACGGCAACCCCACGGACAAGTATCTGGTGATTGCCACCACGCGTCCGGAGACCATTATGGCCGATGCAGCCATCTGCGTGAACCCGAAGGACGAGCGTCATTTCTGGCTGAAAGGAAAGAAGGTGCTCATCCCGCTCATCAACCGGGAAATCCCCGTCATCGAGGACGACTACGTGGAGATGGACTTCGGAACGGGCTGCCTCAAGGTGACGCCCGCGCACGACGTGCACGACTATGAAATCGGCCTGCGCCACAATCTTCCGGTCCTGGAAATCATCGACGACCACGGCCGGCTGAACGAGAAGGCCGAAATCCTCATCGGCGAGGACCGTTTCGTGGCCCGGAAGAAGATTGTGAAGCTGCTGGAAGAAGCCGGCAACCTCCTCAAGATCGAAGACTACACCAGCCCCGTGGGCTACAGCGAGCGCACGGACGCCGTCATCGAGCCGAAGCTCAGCGCCCAGTGGTTCCTGAAGATGGACAAACTCGCCCAGATGGCCCTGGAAACGGTGGAAAGCGGCCGTACGAACTTCATTCCGGAGAAATACGTGAACACCTACCGCCACTGGATGGAGAACGCCCGCGACTGGTGCATCTCCCGTCAGCTGTGGTGGGGCCAGCGCATTCCCGCTTACTACCTTCCGGACGGCTCCTATGTGGTGGAAGCCACGCCGGAGGAGGCCCTCAAGGCCGCACAGAAGCTCAACCCGGCCATCAAGGCAGAAGACCTCAAACAGGACGAAGACGTGCTGGACACCTGGTTCAGCAGCTGGCTCTGGCCCATCTCCGTATTCGATCCGGAGAAACCCGGCCATCCCGAGCACCAGCCCAACAAGGACCTGGCCTACTATTATCCCACCTCCGACCTCGTGACCGGCCCGGACATCATCTTCTTCTGGGTGGCCCGTATGATTATGGCCGGGGAGGAGTTTATGGGGGGGCAGCCCTTCTCGAACGTGTATTTCACCGGCATCGTGCGCGATAAGATCGGGCGGAAGATGTCAAAAACCCTGGGCAACAGCCCGGATCCGCTGGATTTGATCAAGACCTACGGGGCCGATGCCGTGAGAATCGGGATGCTCCTGTGCTCCAGCGCCGGCAACGACATCTTCTACGACGAAGCCCAGATCAAGCAGGGCGCTGCCTTCTGCAACAAGATCTGGAACAGCTACCGCCTGGTGAAGGGCTTCCAGATAGCCGATATTCCCCAGGCCGATGCCGCCGGACTCGCCGTCGAGTGGTTTAAAGCCAGGCTCTCGGATGCCGTGAAGCTGGTGGAGGACCACTACAGCAAGTTCCGCATCTCGGATGCCCTGATGACCATCTACAAGCTCTTCTGGGACGACTATTGCTCCACTTACCTGGAGGCCATCAAGCCCGCCTACGGCGAGCCCATCGACGCCGCCACCCAGAAGGCTACCCTGGAATACTTCGAGGCGCTCCTGAAGCTTATACACCCCGTGATGCCCTTCATTACGGAGGAACTCTGGCAGGACATCGCCGAAAGGAAGGAAGGGGAGACCATTATGTACGCTCCCAGCCCCAAGGCCGAATCATATGATGCCAGGCTTCTGGACGGTTTCGCCATCGCGATGGAGGCCGTGAACGGCGTCCGCGGGGTGCGGAACCAGAAGAACATCGGCCCGAAAGAGCCCCTGCAGTTGCTGATCAAGGCGAAAGACTTCCCCTGCATCCCGGTGGTCGAAAAGATGGCCGGCGTGAAGGTGGCGCTCGCGGACGACTTCGGGGACGCCCAGGGAGCCGGCTTCCTGGTGCGCACCGTCGCGATGTTCATCCCGCTGCAGGTGAATGCGGCCGAGGAACTGGACAAGGCGAAGAAGGACCTCGAGTACCAGCAGAAGTTCCTGCAGGGCGTGCGCGCGAAACTCGCCAACGAGAAATTCACCGCCCACGCGCCCGCCGCCGTGGTGGAAATGGAGCGCAAGAAGGAGGCCGATGCCCTCTCGAAGATCGAGAGTCTGGAAGCTAAAATCAAGCAACTGAGTTAGTTATGGCCGCCTTCAAGACATCCTTCCCGGTGCGGTACTACGAGACCGATCAGATGGGCGTCGTCCATCACTCCAACTATATCCGTTACTTTGAGTGCGCGCGCGATGCGATGCTGGTGGAGATGGGCCTTCCCATCGAGAAGTGCGAGAGCGAGCTGGGCGTGCAGATTCCCATCGTCTCCGTGGAGTGCCACTACCATTTTCCGCTCAGGATGGGAGATGTCCTTACGGCCGTGGCCGAAGTGGACAAGGTGCCCCTTGCGAAGGTGCTGGTCAAGCAGGCCGTGTACAACCAGAACGGGGAGCTCTGCGCCGACGGCATCGTCACCCTGGGCTTCATCGACAAGAAGACTTTCCGGCCCGTGCGCTGCCCGGAGGAGATTATAAAACTCTTTGAAAAATACATAAACCGCTGATTATGAATACTATCGTATTACCGGTTCTGGCCTTCGGATACTGGGAGATCATCCTCATCGTCCTGGTGATCCTGCTCCTTTTCGGGGGCAAGAAGATTCCCGAACTGATGAAAGGCCTGGGCAAGGGCGTCAAGAGCTTCAAGCAGGGGATGAACGAAGTGGAGAAGGAGATGAAAGACGAGGAGCCCAAGGAGGAATCCTATAACAAGGACGAAAAATAAATGGCCGGGAAGGACAGTGAAATGTCCTTCTGGGACCATCTCGAGGCGCTGAGGGGAACCCTGTTCCGCTCGGTGCTGGCCGTGGCGCTCCTGTCCTTTATCTTCCTCTGCATCCCCAAGACCCTTTTCAAGGCCGTTCTCTGGCCCACGCAGGGGGATTTCCTGCTGTACAGGCTCCCCGGCGTGGATTTCTCGATGTCGCTCATCAACATCGAACTCAGCGCCCAGTTCTTCGTCTACCTGAAGGTGGCGGTGCTCTGCGGCGTGGTGCTGGCCTTCCCGTACATCGTCTGGGAAATCTGGCGCTTTGTGGCCCCTGCGCTCTACGACAATGAGCGGAAAGCCGTCCGGAAGGCCTTCTGGCTCTCTTCCGGGCTGTTTTATCTGGGGGTGGCCGTGGGCTATTTCGTGGTGCTGCCCGTGTGCCTGATGTTCTTCGTGAACTTCTCCGTGAGCGATGCCATCGTGAACACCATCTCCCTGAGCTCCTATATGTCGCTCTTTACGGGGATGGTCTTTCTCATCGGCCTGCTGTTCGAATTCCCCACGGTGGTCCTGGCCCTCAGCGCCATCGGCATCATCGACCGCGCGTGGCTCCGCAAGGGACGCCGCTATGCGGTGATCGCCGTGATGGTTTTAGCGGCCCTCATTACGCCCAGCGACCCTTTCTCGATGTTCGTGCTGGCCATTCCGCTCTACGGGCTTTATGAGTTCTCCATCCTTCTGAGCCGATGATTTCTGTCAGCAACGTCACCGTCTCCTTCGGCAGCTGGAACCTCCTGGACGGGATCAGTTTCCACATCAGCGACGGCGAGAAGATCGGCCTGGTGGGGAAAAACGGCGCCGGCAAGAGTACCCTGATGAAACTCATCACGGGGGAGCAGACGCCCACCAGGGGGAGCGTGGAGAAGCCCGCGGGCGTGCGCATCGGCTACCTGCCCCAGATTATGGAGCATCATCGCGGGCGCACGGTGCTGGAGGAAGTGCTCTCCGTCTTCGATTACCTCCGCGAAATGGAGGCCGATTTAGCCGCCGTCACCGCCACCCTGGCCGATAGAACCGATTATGAATCAAATGAATACGCGGCCCTCATCGATCGGCTGAACGAGCTGAACGACCGCCTGGCGCTGGAAGGGGGACTGTCACCCGAGGCGCAGGCGCAGAAGGTGCTCACGGGCCTGGGATTCAGGAAGGATGAGCTGGGCCGTCGCACCGAGACCTTCAGCCAGGGCTGGAATATGCGCATCGAGCTGGCGAAGATCCTCTTGTCGGCCCCGGACGTGCTGCTGCTGGACGAACCCACGAACCACCTTGACATCGAGTCCATCGAATGGTTCGAGGACTACCTCAAAAACTTCCGGGGGAGCGTGCTCCTCGTCTCCCACGACCGCAAGTTCCTGGACAACGTGACCAGCCGTACCGTAGAGATCCTCCTGGGGCATCTGCACGACTATAAAGTCCCTTACAGTCAATACGTTACTTTACGGGCCGAACGGATTGCCCAGCAGACGGCCGCCTACGAAAATCAGCAGCGGATGATCGAAAAGACGGAGGATTTCATCAACCGCTTCCGCTACAAGCCCACCAAGAGCAATCAGGTGCAGTCCCGCATCAAGGCGCTGGAGAAACTCGAGCGCATCGAGATAGACCAGACGGATACGGCCACGTTCAACCTGCGTTTCCCGCCCGCTGTGCGCAGCGGAGACGTGGTATTCAAGGGAACCGACCTCACGGTGGGTTATCCCCAGAAAGTGGTCTTCTCCGACGCCCGGATTGAGATCAAGCGTGGAGAGAAGGTGGCTTTCATCGGCCGGAACGGGGAGGGAAAGACCACGCTGATGCGCGTGATTATGCGCGAATTGGAGCCCTTCTCCGGCGAGGCCTGGCGGGGCTACAACGTGCACATCGGCTATTATGCTCAGAACCAGGAAGACATCCTGGACCCCTCGGAGACCGTTTTCAGTACCCTGGACCGCATCGCGGTGGGGGAGATCCGCACCAAACTGCGGGACCTGCTGGGGGCCTTCCTCTTCAAGGGGGAGGACATCGATAAGCGGGTGTCCGTTCTGAGCGGCGGAGAACGCGCCCGGCTGGGAATGGCCTGCCTGATGCTCAAGCCCTATAACGTGCTGGCCCTGGACGAACCCACCAACCACATGGACATCCAGTCCAAGGATGTGCTTAAACAGGCCCTGAAGGCCTTTGACGGCACTTTAATCGTGGTTTCGCACGACCGTGACTTCCTGGACGGCCTGGTGGACAAGCTCTACGAGTTCCGGGACGGGAAGGTGACCGAGCATCTGGGCGGGGTGGACGACTACCTGCGCCGGCGGAAGCTCGCGAGCCTGCAGGAGCTGGAGCGCAAGACGCCGGCTCAGGCCCCTGTGGCCCCCGAAAAGGCCCCTTCCAAGCCCGCTCCGGCCGACAATGCCGCCTTCAAGGCCCGCAGCAAGGAGGAGCGCAAGCTGAAGAACCGCATCGATTACCTGGAGAAGGAGATCGGGAAGCGCGAGAAGCGGATGGGGGAGATCGAGAAGGTGCTGGCGGCGCCGGGGCCCTCGGACGATATAATGGAACTCACCCGGGAATACCTGGAACTCAAGCGCGCCCTGGATGCCGACACAGAGGAATGGACCTCATTAATGGAACAACTATGATAATTGATTCACACGTAGATACGCCCACTCAATTAATTCGTTACAAGAGGAATATCGGGGTGGTAAATCAGGAGGGTCAGGTGGACTTTCCCCGGATGAAGGCTGGGGAGGTGGACGGGGCTTTCTTCGCCCTGTACACGCCGCCGGAGATGAAAGGGGCGGAAGCAACCCGCCACGCCCTGGAAATGCTGGGCGCCACCTACGACGCCTGCGACGAGTATGCGGACGTAGCCGCCCTGGCTTTCAGCCCGGACGAAGTGGCGCAGAATCGCGCTAAAGGCCTGATTTCCGTGATGTTAGGGATGGAGAACGCGGAGCCCGTCGGGGAGTCCCTGTCACTCCTGAGGGCCTTCTACCGCCTGGGCGTGAGCTATGTCACCCTTACCCACAATGCCGACAACGCCGTGGCCGACAGCGCCGCGGAAGGCACCCGCTGGGGCGGTCTGAGCCCGTTCGGCAGGGAAGTGGTGGCTGAAATGAACGCACTTGGGATGATGATTGACCTCTCCCACGCTTCAGACAAGACCTTCTGGGACTGCATCGAACGCTCCGCGGCACCCGTCGTGGCGACGCACTCCTGCTGCCGCGCCCTCTGCTCTCATCGCCGCAACCTTACCGACGAGATGCTGAAGGCGCTAGGGGAGAAGGGCGGCTATGTGGGGATTAACTTCTATCCCTATTTCCTATCGGACCGCTTCGACGAGGCGAAGGCCTGGCGTCCCGGCGTGTCGGAAATCGTGGATCACATCGAGCACGCGGTGGCCCTTGCCGGCGTCGGACACGTGGGCATCGGATCGGACTTCGACGGCATCGACGACTGCACGCCGGAAGGGCTTGGAGACATCTCGAAAAGCCGCCTTGTCCTGGACGAAATGCGGCGCCGCGGCTGGGCCGAAAAGGACGTTATACGGGTGGCCGGACAGAATTTACTGGATGTATGGTGTAGAATTGTAAACTGCTCTGAATGAGTGAGTTGGGGCAAATGTAACAAGTGTGTTATATCGTATTACTTTCTTGTTACATTATTTGATTATCAAATAGATAAGTCCTCCAACAGCAATTTACGCAAAAAGTCTAAAGCGGTAGCGGAAAAACGCTCGATGTTGCGCTTCCGATCATTCTTGTAAACATACTTTTGGGTGCGGGTTCCGTGCGGTCCGGCCGCTGCGATCCACACCGTTCCCTCCGGGTTGAAGGCGTCTCCGCCGGGGCCGGCGAGACCGGTGGTTGAGACCGCATAATCACTGCCGGTAAGACGTCGGACACCCTCCGCCATCGCGGCCGCGACCTCGCTGCTCACCACCCCTTTCTCCTCAATGACGGAAGCCGGCACGCCCAGCACTTTCTCCTTCACGGAGACGGCGTAGGAGGTGACGGATCCCAGGAAATAGGCGGAAGAGCCCGGTACGGATGTGAACAGGTGGGCGATTTCCCCGCCCGTGCAGCTTTCGGCCGCCGATACGGTGAGGCCGTTCTCCTTGAAAAGGCGTCCTAAAGCCGTTTCCAGGTTCGAATCCTCCGTCGCATAGACCAGGGGCCCCAGAAGGGCTTCCAGAGCTTGCAATTGGGCTTCCATGCGCTTCTCGGCCTCTTCTGCGGGGCTTTCCGGATAACAGGAGAGACGCAGGCGGATGCCCGTGAGGGGATTCGGGAGATAGGCCAGGTGCATATCGGCAGGAAGGGCGTCCTCCCAGGGGGCGATTTTCTCCGAAAGGGCGCTCTCCGCGAGCCCGTAGACCATTATATTGCGGTGAAAGATAGGGGAGAGCGGCTGATGGGCCCGGATGTCGTCCAGGACGGCCGGAAGGGCTCCCGTAGCCTCATGGGGCACGCCGGGAAGGCTGTAAAGCGTGGCTTTTCCTGTGGCGCCCAGGCCCCGGAAAACCATAATGGGGGCCGTTCCCAGGCGGTTTACGATGACTTCCGCCTTCTCGGGAACCTGTGCTTGCAGCAGATTCGCCGGCAGGACGTCCAGGCCGCGGCTTTTCAGGATCTTGTGCACCATCTCCAGCTGGCCGGGATGCTCATAGTAGCCCCGGCTGCCGGAAACCTTGGCCAGCACGGCCTTGGTGATGTCGTCCTTGGTGGGTCCGAGGCCGCCCGTGGTGAGCACGATATCGGCCCTGGAGAGCTCTGAGAGCAGGGTTTCCTCGATTTGCTGGGCGTCGTCGCCGATGGAAAGCATCCGCGTGGTATGGATGCCCATTCCTTCCAAAGCGCCGGCGATGGCACGGGAGTTGGTGTCCAGTACCTGACCGATGAGGATTTCGTCGCCGATGGTGACGATGGAAGCGTGAATCATAGCGTTATTGCCTCTTTTCCAGCGTTTTAACGAGCTTTTTCA
>JAEEGL012080498.1_pt1 | contig 27481 bp, 21 predicted proteins | sample 9134231 | NCBI WGS metagenome assembly JAEEGL01 (sample SAMN16246548, study PRJNA631951) | gut metagenome | biome: gut microbiome; feature: rumen; material: fiber-attached | host: Bos | place: Iran: Karaj | collected 2018-10
AAGACAATTTTTGGAGGAGGTAATTTGAAATGATCTGCGAAGAAGAAAGAGTGGATCTGAGGCTTCAGGATCCGAAGAGCATTGAAGAAGGGAAAAGACTGGCACAGCTTGCATTCAGATTGAATCACACTATGCCTATGACGGGTGAATATCAGGAGATCCTGAAAGCATTATTTGGAGACAATCTTGGAGAAGGATCTTATGTGACTGCTCCTATTTTGGGTGTTTGCTTTGATCATATAAAGATAGGCAAAAATGTAGTGATCAATTCCAATATGCTTGCAATGGCAAGAGGCGGGATCACGATAGAGGATGACGTGCAGATAGCGGCAAACGTGCAGCTTCTAACCAATAATCATGATCCTTACGAAAGAAGGATACTCCCATGCAGACCGATACTGATCAAAAAAGGAGCATGGATCGGCGCGGGTGCAACAATCCTGCCGGGAATATGTGTTGGTGCTCATGCAATTGTTGGAGCAGCGTCTGTGGTAACCAAGGATGTACCTTACTATGCCGTTGTGGTTGGTAATCCTGCAAGAGTAGTAAAGATGCTGGATGCGGAGAAATTTCAGTAAATACAAAGTAGAAAAGGAGGGGTAACATGGATACTTTTGGCGCAAACACAAAGAAACTCGGTTTTGGAATGATGCGGCTTCCAGAACTGTCTACATCAGGAAAGTTTGGAAATATCGACATCGATCTTACAAAGAAGATGGTGGATTACTTTATTTCTGAAGGATTTACTTACTTTGATACCGCTTGGATGTATTGCGGATTCAAAAGTGAGGATGCCGCTGGAGAAGCACTTGTAAGCAGACATAACAGAAACGAGTTTACTCTGGCTACCAAGCTCCACTCAGGATTCTTTAACAGTGAAGAAGAAAGAGAAAAAGTATTTAATACCCAACTTGAAAAAACAAGGGTAGACTATTTTGACTACTACCTTCTTCATGACCTCGGGGAAGATCATTACAAAAAGTATCAGAAATTCGGTTGCTTTGAGTGGCTGGCGGATAAGAAGAAAGCCGGATATGTCAGACATATGGGCTTTTCATATCATGACAGGGCAGATCTGTTAGACAGGATACTTACTGAGCATCCGGAAGTTGAATTCGTTCAGCTCCAGCTTAATTACCTTGACTGGGAGAGCGAGGTAATACAGTCAAGAAAGTGTTATGAAGTATGCGAAAAACATGGTAAGCCGGTGATCGTCATGGAGCCTGTCAAAGGCGGAACTTTGTCCAATGTGGTCCCAGAGGTTGAAAAGCTGTTTAAGGACTATGCACCTGATATGTCAATCGCATCCTGGGCTATCAGATTTGCGGCAAGTCAGCCAAATGTAAAAATGGTGCTGTCTGGCATGGGAAATATGGACATGCTGACGGACAATACAGGATATATGAAGAATTTTACTCCACTTAACGATGAAGAGATGGAGATAATAAAGAAGGCAACCGATGTGATTAATTCGAGTATTGCCATACCATGTACAGGGTGTGCGTACTGTGTGGATGGATGTCCGAAAAACATTCCGATACCAAAGTATTTTTCCGTTTATAATGCTGAGATGCAGGAATATGAAGGAAAACCATTTACCCCTCAGGGCGAGTACTATGACAGACTTACCCAGGTCTATGGTAAACCAAGTGATTGTATAGTTTGTGGTAAGTGCGAGAAAATCTGTCCTCAGCATCTGCCGATAAGAAATAACCTTAAACTAGTAGCTTCACAGTTTGGAGGTTGATGCCTAAAAGTACTGCGACTTTGAATGAGTAATTGAAATAAGAAGGATAAAATATAGATATTATTTCAATAAGGAGTAATAAGAAAAGATACCCTCTCAGTTCTGCCAAGCCTACGGTTTATTATCAGATATGATGGCTTGATAGGGGCGAGAGGGTTTGTTATTTTATCATTTTTTTTGTGCAGATGATAAAATAAATGATAAAGTAAATGATATTAAAAGCTTACATATCTCACGTGAAGTTAGAAATACTTTGAGTTAAAGAGAGGGATTCAACCTCAACAAATATAAAAAGTAAGGATATGTTGAAGTATGTATTGCGGGAGGTGTGACATGACATCTATAAGAGATGATGTATCCAAGTACATAAAGAAAAAATATAAGGCATCTCCGGAATACCTTTGGAAGAGATATCCAACCTTTGCCATATATCGTCATGAGGATAATCGTAAGTGGTTTGCACTTATAGCCACTATAAGCAGAGATAAGCTGGGGATTGATTCCACTGATGAAGTTGACGTTTTAAATGTTAAGATTGATGATCTGATGCTGCGAGATATCCTGCTTCAGCAGCCGGGTTTTTATCCCGGATATCATATGAACAAGGGTAGTTGGATGACAATACTGCTCGATGGTACAGTGAGCCTTGACGAAATCTGTAATATGATTGACGCCAGCTTTTTAGATACTGCATCTAAGAAGAAAAAAGATAAGTTCCGTCAGCCCAAGGAATGGATTATTCCGGCTAATCCCAAATACTATGACATTGAACATGCTTTTGATAATGCTGATGAAATAGACTGGAAGCAGTGCGCAGGAATTATAAAAGGCGATACTGTGTTTATGTATGTAGGCGCACCTGTATCTGCAATTCTCTATAAGTGCAAGGTTACAGAGGTAGATATTCCATATGAATATGAGGATAAGAATCTTAAGATCACAGCACTTATGAAGATAAAAATGCAAAAGAGATACAAACCTGACAAGTTTACTTTTGACAGGCTGAAATCAGAGTATGGAATATATGCTGTGCGAGGACCGAGGGGTATTCCTAACAGCCTTAGCGCAGCTTTGAAATAAAGAAATATACATGCATATAAGATGGGAAGAAACAAGGGACAGATAAGGATAAGAAAGACTACCTTTCCGTGAAATATCATGATAGAATAAAAAAACAGAACAGACGAAATCGTTTTATTCATTGTTTGGGGGATATTAAGGAGAGGTTTATATGATCATAAGAAACCAGTTCCACATGGCTTTTTATGCAGCGGCACTAGCCATTAGTATTACGGTATTGATGTTTACTGTTTTGCAAAGGAGAACGGCTCGACCGCAAAACAGACGCTTTATTGCAATGCTTATAATTGTAATGCTAAATGCTGCTTCTGCCACAGGCTCAGCTATTATAGAGCCCTTTGTGGGAAAAGATTCATTGTATTACTATCTTTTACTGTTCTTTCAGAATTCCTATTTTATCATACACACCGCCTTGTGCCCGGCGCTTTATAGTTATGTTGTCAGCGTGACAGGGACAGCCAGAAGACGGAATATGCTTAACCGATTTGTCTTTGCGATTCCATTTTTGCTTACTGAGATTTTGACATTGGTGAACCCCATGTTTGGTATTGTATTTTATTACGATGGAAATATGGTGTTCCATCGTAATTGGGCAGAGTACATAATCTATGGTGTGGCAGCGCTGTATTTCCTTTTGTCTGTCATGGAGTTAATGTTTACATGGAATGCGCTGACGCTTAGAAGAAGTATTGCCCTCTCCTATTTCTTTGTGATTGCGTTTTTGGGCGTTGCCATTCAGCTGGTAAAAATAGATATTAAATCGGAATTGTTTGCAGAGTCACTGGCTTTGATGGGAGCTATGCTTGCAGTGGAAAGCGAGGATGACCGCCTGGATGCGGATACAAACATTTACAATCGACGCGCGATGCAAATGGATTTTCACAACATATTTACCATGCGTGAATCGGTGTCGGTTATTTTTATTAAAGTGATAAACACGCATATCATCGAGCGGGTAACCAGAACGTCCAATGATGATGCTTTTGCCATTGCTTGTTCGGACTTTTTGAAAACACTTTTGCCTAGATATCAGATTTATCATCCGAATACAGAGACTTTTGTCCTTCTTTGTAGCAGAATGGACGGGACAAAGGTGGAACATATTGCAAATTCCATACGGGATAGATTTTCCAAGGAATGGGATATTTTCGGAGCTTCATTTTTGTTGGAAGCGGTAGTGATCAAAGCAGATTTGCCTAAGGATATTTCTTCAATCGATGATGCCTTTTATGTGGCAGACAGTATTTTGCCACTGGGAGTGGAAAAAAACAAAGCAGAGTTGGAATGGCTCATGCGTCGGGCAGAAATAGAGAGAGCCATTCGACGTAGTATTAAAAATCACAGCTTCGAAGTATACTATCAACCTACCTACGACGTGGGGAGAAAGTGTTTGCACGGTGCAGAGGCTTTGGTCCGGATGAAGGATGATTCTATAGGCTATGTATCTCCGGAGGAGTTTATTCCCATAGCCGAGCAGATTGGTCTGGTGGAACAGATTGATGATTTTGTCCTTCGTGAAGTATGTACGTTTCTAAAAAGTGGTGTTCCGGCTTCTCATGGTATGGAATGCATCAATGTAAATCTTTCTGTGATTCAGTGTATGCGTCCGGGATTTTTTGAGCGTTTAATCAGCATCGTGGATAGTTTTGATTTAAACCACGAACTGTTGAATTTTGAAATCACAGAATCCGTGGGAGCTGAGGATTATGCGGCACTTTCCAATGTCGCCCATAGAATTAAAGAGGCCGGATTCTATTTGTCTATGGATGATTATGGCACGGGATATTCCAATATGGATGGTATTTTTTCACTGGACTTTGACGTGGTAAAGGTGGACAAAAGCATTTTATGGAATGCGCAAAAGGATCATCGAGGCCGGGTAATTTTGGAAAACAGTATACGTATGATTCACGACCTGGGCTGTAAGATTTTGGTGGAAGGCGTTGAAACAAAAGAGCAATTGGAGATGCTTCAAACGAAAGAAGTGGATTACCTTCAGGGATACTATTTTTCAAAGCCGATTCCAAAAGATGAGTTTATGCAATTTATAGAAGATAAGGCAAAAGGGGAGAGTGTGTGATATTATACTTTCTGAAAATATGTGTATAAGATAGAAAAGCCTTTTGATGATAGAAATAGAATTATAAAGTAAAAGGTTTCACAGAAGAACGAATGGAGGATATATGGAAACAATTTATTTGGCAGGGGGCTGTTTCTGGGGAGCCCAAAAGTTTTTTGACCAGTTTGACGGTGTGAAAAATACTACAGTGGGATATGCCAATGGCGAAAAGGCAAATCCCACCTATGAAGAAGTTTGCAATGACAGTGGTCATGCAGAGACAGTTAAAATTGAGTATGATGCAAAGGAAATTTCTACAGCGCAGATATTGGAATACTATTTCATGATTATTGATCCTACCAGCATGAATAAGCAGGGCGAGGACGAGGGCATTCAGTATCGAACCGGAATATACTACGAAGATGATTCCTTGCAGGATGATATAGAAAATGCCATGGCAAAGGAGCAAAAGAAGTATGACGTGCCTTTGGCAGTAGAGGTGATGCCGTTGCAGAATTTCTATTCAGCAGAAGAGTATCATCAAAAGTATCTGGATAAGAATCCAACGGGATATTGCCACGTCAGTCCGGCGCTGTTGAAGTTAAACGCAAAGAAAAAATCTTTATCGTATACTTGAAAGAATAAAGAGATGTGGTACAATTAGATTGCGTAAAATCAATATACTGTAAGGAGGATTATGAAATGGAAAAAGTAGTTCAGTTTTTAAAAGATGCCCAGACCTATTATTTGGCTACCGTGGAAAATGATCAGCCAAGAGTACGTCCTTTTGGAACAGCACATATTTTTGAAGATAAGCTTTACATTCAAACAGGAAAGGTAAAGGATGTCTCCAAACAGATTGAAGCAAATCCAAAGGTTGAGATTTGTGCCTTTAAAAACGGCGAGTGGTTGCGTTTGGCCGGCGAGTTGGTAGAAGACGATCGTGTAGAGGCAAGACAGTCTATGTTGGATGCTTATCCCTCTCTTCAGAATATGTATTCTGCTGATGATGGAAATACTGTAGTATATTATTTTAAGAATGCTACGGCTACATTTTCTTCATTTACATCAGCACCGGAAGTGGTGAAATTCTAATGGAGCACTATAAGTTTTTTCAAAATATAGAGTGTGAATTTTTTCCCTGTCACAAGGTGGAGGATGCATCGGATTTCAATTGTCTGTTTTGCTTTTGCCCACTGTATCGGTTGGGAAAAGCCTGCGGCGGAAACTTTGTTTATTTGGAAAGCGGCGTTAAGTCCTGTGTGAATTGCACCTTTCCGCATAAAAGGGAAAACTATGATAAGGTCATAGAAAAATTAAAGAATTATCCCAAAAATAATGACTAAGGGGATTATGTCCTTTTGATTTTCGACTATAAGAGTCATATTGAAGTATTATTCTTCAATATGACTTTTTTTATAGCGGAGAAAAGGCTAAAATAAATAGTGATATATTAAAGACGAAATCTATTTGAGACTTTTAATGCGGGGAGGAAAGTTGTATGGATAAACATAAAAAAGATGAACTGCATCAGGGAGTTGGTCAGTTTGAGACAGAAGAAGGCTTAATCGTAGAAGATGAGACTCCATTGTTTGATTTGTCCCAATATCCCAAGGAACAGCAGGAGATTTTAGAGGAGTGCAACCGGCGGATTGAGGAAGCCAACAACAAGTATCGTTTGGCAAAAATCCGAGAGGATATGTTTGCCAAAGGGTTAAAAGCCGGTATGTTTTTTTGTACCTTTGACCGTGATGAGAATCTTTTAAGTTTTGAATTTAACGACGAAACCAGAAGTATGCTTGGTTACGACGGGTTGGAGGATTTGCCTAATGAATTTGACAGTTGGGTGAAGACCTTGGTTCCTGAAGAAAGGGATGGATTGGTAAAGCTGTTTTGGGACAGCGTACGTATGCACCGGGATCTTCCGGATGTAACCCATGCCACATACCGTATGCAAAAGAAAGACGGCAGCCTGATTTGGGTTACGGGCGCAGGTCGGTTTGTAAGACGACCGGATGACGGTTCCTTGGAAATCTATATGGGATGTTACCGTGACATCACTGCACAATATGAATTAAAGGAGTACTTGAAAATTGTTGAGGCGATTGGTGGAGTCTTCAATTTCTCTTTGTTCGTGGACGTGGATGATTGGAGTTATCGTGTCATTAGTACCAACGAATATGTGGAGAAAGTGGAAAAGGCTCCAAATGTCTTTCAGTTTTTAAAAAATATTACGGATGATTCTGTGGCAGAAAATTTCCGGGCTGGATTACATGAATGGTTAAACCCGGACATGATTTTGGCCGCACTGGAGGAGCACGGATCTTCTAGTATGGAGTTTTACAGTGACGGTTCCAATCGCTGGTATACCGGAGTCTTTTTGGTGGGAGACCGAAAGGAAGACGGAAGTATTGCCCATCTGGTGTATGGTTGTCAGGATACAACGGATTCCAAATTGCAGAAGTTAGAGCAACAGAAAGTAATCTCCGAGTTTGAGTCAGAGATTTATATGGATTCCCTTGCCAAGATTCGAAACCGAAGATTTTTGGATGAAAAGCTTGTCTTTGAACCCAGCCATGCCGTAGTGATGGCTGATATTGATTATTTTAAGACGGTAAATGACGTTGCCGGACATCAGGCCGGAGATGAAGCGATTAAAAAAGTTGCACAGCTTTTGGAACGCTCGGTACGGAAAGAAGACGTGGTACTTCGCTATGGCGGTGACGAATTCATGATCGTATTTTTTGATATCACCAGAGAAAGTTTGGAAGAAATTCTCATCTACTTAAAAGGTGCTTTGACAGATATCACTTTGGAGAATCATCCGGAAATTCGCATTACCATGAGCTTTGGCGGTGTCTTTGGAACGGATCTTGTAACAAATTTGATCGGTATTGCGGATCAGGCACTGTATGAATCCAAAAAACAGCGAAATACCTATACCATTTTGGATGTTTAAATGGGAAAGGGGGAGAGCGTATGCCTAATCAAAATCTGAAATATCTGGATTGGCTCAAGGAATACCAAAAGAGTTTTCAGGTAAAAGAGCCCTTTCATTCTGCCGGAGCTCAGTATGCCTTTGAGGCTTTGCAACGGAGCTTGACGGAGCTGTCCACCTACACGGAATATTTTCAAACACCGGATGACGAGGGAAACTATCCTTTAGTCCAGGAGAAACATATTGATGAACTCATTGAAAAATTCCAGAATGTTAGTCGGGATATTTCTGCCTTTCGTCGGGAAGCAAATTCGTCTACATTCCAAAAAGAACATATCGACAATTCATTGGAAAAAACCCAAGCGGAAATTTTTAGTAAGTTAGAACCCTTAATTGCAGGTGATATGCAAACCCTTATCACAGCAAAGTCCCAGGGGGGAGTGGAGCTTCCTTTGGGAGAAATGCTATGGCAGGGGAAAGTGCGGGAAGTAGAGTACAGCGGAGAAATCAAGACCGTTGGAATGGCTATGAGTCAAAGAATTCCCATGGAAATTACGGATGCAAAAGGAAACCCTACAAAGGGATTCTTTACTGCAGAATCTAGTATTGATATTGATTTACACAAGAAGTTAAAAAGCGTGATTGAAAAAGAGGCAGCAGGGAACGACACTTGGAAGGCCTTTTTTCAAAAGATGTATAAGTATACCTATGAGAATCAAAATCCCTACCTTGTGAAACGTTTTCACTCAATTAAAAAACTCATGGAGGGCCAGTCGGATCTAGGAGACATAATGGGATTGGCAATGCAGGGGTTCCCTTTGACGCCGGAAGAGAAAAAGCTCATGAAGGATCCTCGTTTTTGTGCTGCGGGATGTCGTTGCATTGCCGGAATGGCAGAGGAAAAAAATAATGTGGATAACTTAACCGTTCGTGGGTATAACAAGGGAAACATTGACCGACGAAACTCTGCCATGACAGCTGTGGCAAATCTTATGGGGGTATCGGATGAGATTGCCCCTTCCTACTCCGTAAAAGTTAACATAAACGGGAATATAGCCACCGGAACATTTATGGGAATGGCAAAGGGCGTAGATTTGGTTCACTTAGAGAGCAATTCTCCTCTTTTAAATGAAATGGATGGTATGTCTTTGGAAAATCCGGAATATTTAAAATCCTTGTCGAATCTTCAGGCCTTGGATTTTATTTGCGGAAACAGTGACCGCCACAGATTAAATATGTTTTATCGCTATGATGATTCCAATCCGCCTAAAATGATTGGAGTGCACGGTATCGACAATGATTTTTCGTTTTGTACCCTCTATGATGAACGGACCCACATGGTTCCTTTGGATAAATTGGGATTTGTAACGGAGTCTACAGCAAAACGGATTATGAGTATGACTCCTGGAACTTTGTCGGTTCTTCTTGAAAGCTATGGACTGTCCAAAGAGGAAATCGATGCTGCAAATAATCGCTTTTCCAAACTTCAGGAAAAACTGGTGGAAGGAAAAATGTATTATGCAGATAAGGATATCGATACCTTTGAAGCAGGACATATTAAGATTGTAAAAGATGAGGATTTGCCAAAGGTTAGCTTATACGGTTCTCTTTCCGGCCTTGGACATAATCTCTTTGCTACGGCAGCAGATGCTTTGGCTAATGCAGCCAACATGGATCGCTATCATTATGTTGGGGAAAATATGCGCCCGGCCTTTCAGGAAGTTAAGAATAATTGGGGAAATATGGCCGGTCTTTGCGATGACATGATACAGGCAAACAAGGGATTCTTTATTGGTTCTTCTGCTTATCGAAATGCACTGGGTATGATGAAAGATGTTATGTCGGTGCGCAAAGAGTCCATGAATAAGGGCAACTCCACCCAGGTGGAGAAGTATCTCGAACTTCTGGATTTGGAAAATCAGCATATTGACAACTATCTCCATAGCAAGCAGGGGAAAAAGATTACAAGTTTGCGGGAACAAAATCGCGTTGACGTAATGACAAGTGCCAAAGCTGTGATTGCCAAAGAAAAAGAAATTGCTACGAAATTTTATCAGACGTTGTTGCAGGCAGAAAACGCGCCAAAGCGAACCACTCGCAGAATAAAGGAAATGGGCATCGACAAGCAATTTATGCAAGAGCGGGCAAAACTACGCCAGAAGGTTCGTATATGGAGAGAAGAAAAACATCATGAGGTGTTTACAAAGTTGCCCCAGGAGGACAAAAACCATCCGGAAAAAAACATGAATTATGTTGTGGTATCGGAAGCGGATGAAGCCTATAACAAATTGGCGGAGATGAATAGCCTAAGACCGAAGACCCCGGAATATATGGCAACCAAAGTAAATCTCTTTGCCACCAATGCCATTGAATTGCTTTGGGAAAAAGAACAGAAACCTGGTGGGGATCAGAGTTTGCACAATTATTGCAAAGACAAAGCAAAGCTCATAGAACAGGTGCGTAAGCTTGCTGCGAATAAGGACTTTGCAAAAAAAGCATCCGGATTAAGTATTAATTCAATGATGGAGAACAAAGACCAGCTTGTGTCTTTGGCGGAAAAAGTTGTGAAGGCAAATATTTTGGAATCTAAACATCCGGCTGTGCAAAATGCAAATGAGCCAAAGGTTGAAAACGTAATTGAAAATCAGCCAAAGATAAAAATGTGATATACTATAGCAAGTGTTCAAAAAAGAAGTGAAAGGGAACATTTGATTTGAATTTAAAAGAACTTGAAATCGGAAAAACCGCAACCATTAAAACTGTAGGAGGAAGCGGGGCTTTAAGGCAACATTTTTTGGATATGGGAATGATTCCCGGAGTGGATGTTACCTTGATTAAGTATGCACCTATGGGAGACCCTATGGAACTTCGGGTTTCCGGGTATGAGCTTACCATCCGATTGGCTGACGCGAAAGCCATTGAAATAGATAACATTCGAACTGCCAAGGAAGTAGCGGCAGAGCGAAGGAGAGAATATAAAAAAGATATTCCTCATCCGGCATTGGGTGAAGAGCCGGGAACTGTAGAAGAAATCAAAGAGCATAATAAGAAACCCAAGAAAAAGGGAACACTTACCTTTGCTTTAGTGGGAAACCAAAACTGTGGAAAGACCACCCTTTTTAACCAGTTGACCGGATCCAACCAGCACGTGGGAAATTTCCCCGGAGTAACGGTGGACCGAAAGAGTGGCTCCATCAAGGGTTATCCGGAAACGGAAGTAGTGGATTTGCCGGGAATCTATTCCCTCTCTCCCTACACCAGTGAAGAAGTGGTTTCCAGACAGTTTGTAATTGAAGAAAAGCCTTCGGCAATTATTAATATCGTAGATGCCACAAACATCGAGCGAAATCTCTATCTCACCATGCAACTTTTAGAGTTGGATATTCCCATGGTAATCGCCTTAAATATGATGGATGAAATGTCCGGAAACGGAGGCATTGTAAATATCAACCTTTTGGAGCAGTTGATTCAGGTGCCTGTTGTTCCCATTTCCGCTGCAAAGAATCAGGGAATTGAAGAGTTGGTAGCCCATGCTCTTCACGTAGCAAGATACGAAGAAAAACCTATGCGCAGTGATTTCTGTGAAAAAGACGATCACGGCGGAGCGGTTCATCGTGCCATGCATTCCGTTATGAGTTTAATTGAAGATCATTCGGAAAAAGCGGGAATTCCTACGCGTTTTGCAGCAAGCAAAATGATTGAGGGAGATGATTTGATTAAAAAGGCGTTGAACCTTCATGAAAACGATGAAACCGCCTTGGAAAAAATCATCCTTCAAATGGAAGAAGAACGTGGTTTGGATCGTGCAGCTGCGATTGCAGACATGCGTTTTAACTTTATTCATAAAATCTGTGGACAGGCAGTAACAAAACCCAAAGAAAGCAAAGAACATATTCGAAGCAGAAATCTTGACCGTTTCTTTACGGGAAAGTGGACGGCGATTCCCGCCTTTATCGGAATTATGGGTCTTGTGTTTTATCTCACCTTTAATGTGATTGGTGCTTTTTTGCAGGACCTTTTGGATCGGGGAATTACCTTTATAACCGCTCAGGTGGATCAGCTCTTTACTGCTGCGGAAGTTGCGGCACCCATTCACTCATTGGTTGTGGATGCGATTTTTACCGGTGTAGGTTCGGTCCTTAGTTTTGTACCCATCATTGTGATTTTATATTTCTTTTTATCCTTGTTGGAAGACAGTGGTTATATGGCAAGGGTGGCATTCTTTATGGATAAGCTCCTACGAAAGTTGGGACTTTCTGGCCGAAGCATTGTACCAATGCTCATTGGTTTTGGATGTAGCGTTCCTGCTATTATGTCCACGAGAACATTGCCCTCTGACCGAGACAGAAGAATGACACAGCTGCTTATTCCTTTTATGAGCTGTAGTGCAAAGATGCCGATTTACGCCTTTTTTGCTGCAGCGTTTTTCCCGAAGTATGCAGCTCTTGTAATGATTGGTTTATACTTTATTGGAATTGTAGTGGCAATTTTGGTTGCTTTAATTGGAAAAAATACCCTGTATAAGGGTGAGGCGGTTCCTTTTGTAATGGAGCTTCCAAATTATCGTTTGCCCGGAGCAAAGAATGTTTTGATGTTAATGTGGGATAAGGCGAAGGATTTTATTCAAAGAGCCTTTACCGTTATTTTTATGGGAACCATTGTAGTTTGGTTTTTGCAGAATTTCGACCCGGCATTTCATCTGGTAACGGATTCCGAAGATAGTATTTTGGCCATTTTAGCCGGTGGTTTGGCGCCGATTTTCATTCCTTTGGGCTTTGGGAACTGGAAGATGGTTACTTCTTTGATTTCGGGATTCTTAGCGAAGGAAAGCGTGGTTTCCATGCTTACAGTGCTCTATGGTGGTGTGGCCGGTATGCGAAGTGAAATGACTGCTTTGACCGCCATTACCTTTTTGGTATTTTGTCTTTTATATACGCCGTGTGTGGCTGCGGTTGCTGCAGTAAAAAGAGAAGCAGGCCGACGTGCGGCCTGCCGTATGGTTGTATTCCAATGTGTAGTGGCTTGGATTGTAGCCTTTATCGTCCATTTGCTTGGAATGATGATGGGGCTTTAATCCTATTGGAAGAAAGCCATTTCGTCATCTAATTCTTTGGCGATAACGTTTAAGCCGTTTGCTTTGTCAGAAAGGACTTCCATGGTATCGGATAATTCCTGCATGGAGGCTCTGGTTTCTTCGGAGCTTGCGGCATTTTCTTGTGAAATTGCGGAAAGGTTGGTAATGATTTCTGAAATTACATTGCTTGCCTTTTCCGATTTATCCACATTTTCTGTAATTTCTCTGGTCAGAGTAATGGACTGATTTATTTGCTGAATCAGGACATCCACCTGTTCAATTGTTTGATCGATGGTATGTTTTTGGTTGTTAATGGTAGCCTGAACTGTGCTTGCCTCTTCCATGGTCTTTCCGGAATCGGAAGCCAGGCTTCGCATTTCTTCCTGAATGTTTTGAGCAGCTTCTGCGGACTGGTCAGCCAATTGTCGAATCTCATCGGCAACAACGGCGAATCCTTTTCCTGCTTCTCCGGCTCGGGCAGCTTCAATGCTGGCATTTAAAGACAAAAGGTTGGTCTGGGCAGCGATGGAATCAATAATGGATACCGCCTCGTTGATGGTAGTAACTGCGGAGTTGGTGTTTCCAATGAGTTCTACAATACCATCAATGGCTTTGTTGCTTTCTCTGGTAGCCTTACCCAAAGCCTCCAATTGCTTTTGACTGTTGGACGAGGTTTCCTGCATGGAATCCGCTAAAGTTTGCATTTCTCTTGTATTTCCTGTAATTAATTCCACGGCGTCATTGATGCTGCCAACGCTTTCCACTGCTTCCTGCAGGGATTCTGCCTGAGAGGATGCTCCTGTAGCAACCTGAGCAACGGCGGAGGTGACATTTTCTGCGGTTTCGGAAATGGTGTGAACCGTAGAGTTCAAGTATTCTGCTGAATTGTCCACTTCGTTGGATGACGTTCGGGCGTTCCCGATCACATCCCGAATGCGATTGGCCATATCAAACAGCGCAGTGGACATCTCGCCCAATTCATCCTGGCGGTTTTTCACTTTGTCACTTAGGGTAATACTCAAATCTCCGGTGGCCATTTGTCGAACGGCGCGAACATTTTCGTCGATGGCTTTGATAATTTGCAGAACATACAACACTGTTACAAAGGTAAGAGCGATAATAATTGCTCCGGCCAAAAGAATCATAAATTTGATTCGGTTGTTAATATAGGTTGAAATATTTATTTTTTTCATACCTACAAAGGCCATGCCATATACTTCGCCGCTATCATCTAACAAAGGTTCATAAGCAACGTAGAATTTTTCTCCATTAATCACTACATTTTGGGCCTGATAACTTTGCTTTTGATTGATAACTGCCTCGATAACGGCATCGCCGGCCTTGGTACCAACTACCCCTTCAATACTGGAGCGCTCTCTGGTATCTCCCAGAAAAAAGGTATAGTCGTATCCTGTTTTTTCATGCATGTCACTTTCCAGACTGTCCAAATCTGTGCTGTTTGATGCATATTCCAATACCATAGCGTATGATTTACATGCAGCCGATACACCTGTTTCCACTTCTTCTTCCATGCCTCGTCGCAGATTAATCACTCCCACCAGTGTGGCGGCAAACCCCACTAGTATCAAAGATAACATTACTAATCCGCTGAGAACAATCTTCAATGATGTTACTTTGCTTTTTTTCTCCATGTAGTTTTCCTCCCCTTACGTGGACATAATAGTAACTATCGTATTGGATTCCATATTAAATTGTCAGATAAGTCATTATAACACACGAAAAAGACAGAAGATACTGAAAACTACGAAAACGAGTGAACTAATACATTCGTAAGAAATAACGCTTTTTCTACGATAAGGGGATGGTGATGTGGCTTAGGGGTGGAAAAAGGCAACTGCGATAGCTCCGGGACCGGTGTAAGTTCCGATGGTAGGACCCACAGAAACAATGTTTAGTTTGTCTGTTTTTCCTTCATATAAAGCGGCTCCGTCTGAAATATACTTTTGTAGCATTTCGTCTGAAAGTCCGCTGTAGCCAAAGCATAGTGGCATAGAAAAGTCTACGCCCCCAAGATCCTTTGTAATTTGGATGAGCATATTGTTTCCGTTTTTGGAGCCTCGGGCTTTTCCAATTACTTTGACCTCCCCATCTTCAATTGTGACCACCGGCTTGATGGAAAGGATGTTTCCTGCAAGTGCGGCAGCACCGGAAAGACGACCGCCCAACTTTAAGTATTCCAATGTGTCAAATACTGCAAGCACCTTTGCTTTTTGGGATTTCTCCAAAACCTGGGCTACGATTTCCTCTCGACTTAAGCCTTGGTCCCGCAGTAAAACGGCGTACTCTACCAAAATATAGTATGCGATGCAAAATTGGGTGGTATCTACCACGCTTACCTGATCTTCATAATCGGAAGTAGCAATGGTTGCACTTTGAAAACATCCGGAAACCTTGGAGGACAGTGTAAAACAAATGACCTCGTCTCCATTTTCCGTAGCTTCTGCAAATGCCTGCTCATAGGTGTAGGGGGTTATTTGACTGGTTTTTGGGATTTCATCCGTCTCAATGAGTTTTTCGTAAAACTCGTGGTTAGATAGGTTTACGCCGGAGAGGTATTCCTCATCTCCAAACCGTACGGTTAATGGGAGAATGGTAATGCCCCATTCCTTTGCTTTATCCTGAGATATATCACTTGCCGAATCGGCGATAATTCGAATTGCCATAAGCACCTCTTTCTGTGGTTAAATTTACACAACGACGGAATTATACCACAAAAAGAGGAAAGTGTGTAATAAATATTATGAAATGTGTTTTCCGATAAACTTTTCCATCCAAATCATGTTGTACCAACGGTGGAATTTAAAGCCGCATTTATGGAATTCCCCGATTTTGGAAAAACCAAGATGGGCGTGGAAGTGCTCGCTGTCTTTGGTAAGATACTCGTCTTCAGTGATGGGATCTCCAATGCAGGCATAAAGGTTTAGAATGCTCATTTCTCCAAGGGCTTTTTCCAAGGCGCCATAGAGGGCTTTCCCATAGCCCTTTCCTTTTTCATCTTTATCTAAATAGATGGAAAGCTCAGCGCAGTGGCTGTAGGCTGCTCTTTCATGAAAAGCGCTGGCATAGGCATAGCCTTTGATGACCCCATCTTCCTCTACCACAAAGTAGGGATATTTTTCTAAAGTGTGGGTGATTCGTGCCTCCATTTCTTCCACAGATGGAATTTCGTATTCAAAGGTAATGGCGGTATTTGTCACGTAATATGCATAGATGTTTTGAATTTGAGTAGCGTCCTTTGGTGTTGCAGGTCGAATCATAGAGTGTCCCTTCCTTTATTATGTAAGTTCTTATGGAAGATATCATAGTGTATCTTTGAAAAAAATGAAAGAGAAAAGAGAATTCCATGAATGAAATAAGGGCTGTCTTGCAAATGTAGAAGCTGGGTTTTATAATTTTTTTGTTAAGAAAAATGAACTTCCTTTGGAGCAGAAACATGGGATTTGTAACCGTATATATGAAAAATATCAAAGAATATGATTCCAAGGATTTGGAACATCTTTTGTCCATGGTGTCCCCCGCTCGTCGGGAAATCGCCCTTAGGAAAAAGGATGAAAAAGATCAAATTCGAAGTTGTGTCTGTGAGATTCTTTTGTGGAAAGGACTCACGGAATTGGGCTTGGATATTGAGGAATTGGCAGTGTCTTATGAGGAGAAAAAGCCCCGACTTTATGATCGCTTCGCAAAGGTGATGGTGGAAAAAATCGGCATGGATCCTTCTGCCATGAACGTAGGATTGGACTTTTCTTTTTCTCATTCCAAGGACTATGTCATTTGTGGAATATCCGATCTGCCCATTGGCGTGGATGTGGAATACCTTCGAAAAAATCTTCCTTTGTATTCCGACCATATCTTTGCGGAATCAGAAGAAGAAACAGTGCGAAATGCCCCAAACCCCAGCGAAGAATTCCTACGCTATTGGACCTGTAAGGAAAGCTACATTAAATGCGCCTACCCTAAGAAAGAAAACTTACGCAGTGTCACGTTGGATATGCATCATCTTCCTTATGCGATTTTAGAAGATGATAAAAGGGAAGATTATTATTTTGAAACCCATCCTTTGGATGACGAATACCAGTGGGCTTTATGCGTAAAAACCAAAGAAAACTTTTTGCTAAACATAGTAGAGCTATAGCTATCGAGCATTGCTTGCAGATAAGCAATTAATCTAATCATCTAAATATAAAATCCCCTGAGTGTGTGGATGTTATTCCTTTTTACAAAGGTTTCTTACGTGTGTACCGAGCGAAGTGTTCGGCCGAGGACGGCGCAACGCGAACGTAACGCAGGCCGAACTACTTGACGAGCGACGGTAGACACTTAGAAACCGACTGTACCTAATGGAATAACATCCACGCACTCAGGGGGATGATTAATTGAGTATTAATTCGGTATTCTACCTGCTTACATACAGGTATATCCTCCATCAACAGGAATCATGGTTCCCGTTACATAGGAAGAAGCCTTTGATGCAAGGAACAATACTGCAGTATCCAATTCTCCTTCGTTTCCGTAGCGCTCCAAAGGAATCATAGTCTTTGCATTTGCCTGGAAGAAATCAGAATCCAAAGTCTCTTTTGTAAGAGGTGTGTAGAAATATCCGGGGCAAATCGCATTTACGTTGATGCCCTTTACACCCCATTCGCCGGCAAGCCCGCGGGTAAGGTTTACAACACCACCCTTTGCAGCGTGATAAGGAGAAGAAGGAGCAACCTTGTTTCCTACCAATCCGTACATGGATGCGATATTGATGATACGTCCGTAGCCTGCGGGAATCATAGCCTGCTTTGCAACGGCACGGGCAACTTTAAAGCTTCCGAATAAATCGATGTTCATTTCGTTTGCAAACTGATCATCGGTAATATCTTCTGCAGGGGCAACTGCGCCGGTTCCTGCATTGTTAATTAAAATATCAATTCTGCCAAATTTATCTACGACTTGCTTTACCATATCGTTTACCATATCGGTATCGGTAATGTCGCAACGAATAGGGAAGGTTTCTACCCCAAATTCATCGGTAATTTCCTTTGCTACAGCCTCGATCATTTCCTGTCTACGTGCAACCGGTACAATCTTTGCGCCCTGGCTGGCAAGTGCCTTTGCCATCTGTACACCCAAACCTGTGGAACAGCCGGTTACAATGGCAACCTGTCCGGTTAGATCAAAATAATTCTTCATGTTTCATCCTCCTTCATCATTATGTCGAGTAATAAATATGTAATAAAATACCACGCTTGTGTAGTATCCATCACACAAACGTAGTATACCATCAAATTAAATTGCGCACAATCAAAAATAATTTTTTAACAATCCAATTAAAAATTTAACAAAGAAAAAAATTTATTAACAAAGTGCCAAACTTCGATAGAAAAAGAGAATATTTATACCGGTAAAATAATCAAAAGTTTCGTATAGAAGTGGACTGCTTGCGATATGCAGAGGGAGTCATCCCGGTGTGCTTTTTAAACTGACGGATATAATGTTCTGTCGTGTCATAACCCACAGCCTCTGCAATGCTGGACACCGTCATGGTGGAGTTGGAAAGCAAATCCTGGGATCGTTCAATACGTACCGTTCGCAGGATTTCTGTATAGGTCATGCCGGTAAGCTCCTTAATCATTCGAGAGGCATACTCATTGGAATAGTGAAACTTTTGAGAGAGGTCCGTCAGAGAAATCTCCTTATAGTTTTCTTGAATATATTGAATCAAAGCATAGCGCTGGACATCAACTTTGCTGTCAAACAGTGGCATTTGAACGGATTCACCATAGTTTCTGATCAAAAGATAAAAGTCTAAAAGCAGGGTGGTGGTAATAGCGTTGTAATAGTATAACTGCCGATTGGTGGATTCCCAATACATGCGAATAAAAGATTCCTTTATAGTATCATCCTCTCCTGTGTGAAAAATGATATAGTCATTGGCTTTTTTTGAATAGATATTATTCAAAAAGAAAGAGGACAAAATATTAGATGTATTCAAAAAAGAATAAAACATGGAGTGCAGTGTATCTCTTCGAAGCATAACATTAAACACAATGGTATCGTCAAAGACAGAAATGGAGTGCTCAATTCCGGGAGGTACAATACAGATATCTCCGGAGCGAAGCTCGATATTTTGACCGGAAATATTTTGACTACATTTTCCGTCATAAACAAAGGCGATTTCAAAAAAAGTATGACTGTGTTTAATGGCTGGACTATATCTTGCATGTTTTTGAATGACGATAGAGTCATTATTGGAAAGATCAAAAAAATAGGAGTCCAAAAACTTCTCCGGAATAGTTTCCGGTTTCTCTATAATCAGTCGATGATTTTTTAAAACCATATCCATATCCAAATTATTTAAAAAATGTTGGAGTTCCTTTGGATCTTGTCTGGCATTGTAGTAATCATGATAGAAGATTTCTTCTTCCGTATAATTATAAATTCCCTGTTTTAGTGCGTTATATTCCATCTTTTGTTCCTTCCGTAAAATAATAGAAATGTAATCCTATATATATTATGAAATCCAATTAAAAGTAGTATCTGAATTCCAAATGATTCAACTTTATATATTTTTGGATTATATATCAAAGTCAAAAAAAGCATAACCTCTCAAAGTTAAAATGTCAAAAAACATCAATTAATCTCGTATAACCGTAGAACCATATCGGAAAAGCTCAATAGAATTGTACTGATTTGTGAATTTTAGAAAATCCCTATGAAACTATAATGAAATTACAAAGTGTTGAAACGAAAGGGTGGGAATCATGAGTGAAGCAATGCTTGTAATGAAAAACATTTCAAAGAGATTTGGAAGTGTAGTTGCATTGAATCAAGTGAATTTAGAGGTTTATCCCGGCGAGATTAGAGGACTGATTGGAGAAAACGGATCCGGAAAGTCCACGATTTCTTCCATTGCTGCAGGAATGCAAAAGGCTAATGAGGGAGAAATGATATTTCAGGGACAACAGTGGACACCATCAAGTATGATAGATGCCCTCCAAAAGGGAATCGGAATGGTGGTTCAGGAAAGTGGAACCATATCAGGTGTCACCGTAGCTGAAAATATTTTCCTTGGGGAAATGGATGCCTTTAAAAATAAGATTGGTATTGTTCAAAAGAAAAAACTAAATGCCAAAGCGGATGAGGTGATGGAAGCCATCGGAGTATCGGATGTAAAAGGTTCCACACCTATGGCGAGTTTGGATTTCCAAACCAGAAAGCTGGTGGAAATTGCCAAGGTTGCCATGAAGGATCCAAAGATTTTGGTGATTGATGAAACCAGTACAGCTCTTTCTCAGGATGGAAGAGAAATCATGTACAACCTTATGAATCGATATCGTAAGGAAGGAAAGTCAGTGATTTTTATCTCCCATGATTTGGAAGAGATTATGGATGTGTGCGACACCTTAACGGTTCTTCGAGATGGAAATCTCATTCGTACCTTTAAAAGAGAAGAGTTCGATGCAGATGAAATCCGAACTTCCATGATTGGTCGTGAGCTAGAGGGTGATTATTACCGAAGTGACTATGATTGCAGTCATGGAGAAAAGATTCTTTTAGAAGGAAAACATCTGACCTATAAAGAGGGATTAAAAGATATTAGCATTTCTCTTCATGAAGGAGAAATCCTTGGTATCGGTGGTTTGGCTTCCTGCGGAATGCATGATTTGGGAAAAGCATTGTTTGGAGCGCTGCCTCTGGAATCCGGAGAGGTGATTGCCTTTGGAGACAAGCAGATTAAAAGCGCCCATGAAGCTGTAGAAGAAAAAATCGGATACGTATCCAAGGACAGAGACGTGGAATCCCTTTGTTTAAATGCGGATATTCGAGACAACATCGCCATTGCCGGTATGGATGAATTCAAAATCGGAAATTTTTTGATAACAAATAAAAAGGAAATCGAATACGTGGATAAACAGATTTCGGATTTGTCCATTAAATGTGCCAGCCGAAATCAGCTCACATCTCAGTTATCCGGTGGAAACAAGCAAAAGGTTGTCTTTGGAAAATGGATTGGCTGCGGCAGTGAGATCTTAATTTTAGACTGTCCTACCAGAGGAGTGGACATTGGTGTGAAACAGGCCATGTACAACCTTATGAATGATTTGAAGAAACAGGGAAAAGCCATTCTGTTAATCAGTGAGGAATTACCGGAACTGATTGGAATGAGTGATCGAATCCTCATTATGAAAGACGGAAAGATTACAAAAGAGTTTTTGAGAAGCGCCACATTATGCGACGGCGACATTATTAATTACATGATTTAAGGAGTTTGCTATGTCAGAAGAAAAAAAGTTTAAAATTTTAAAACTAATGCAAGCCATAATTGGACTCCTTCCTATGATTGCATTGGTAGTGTTGTTTTTCGTATTTATCGGAGTGGTTCAGTCTGCAGGCTATCGGCTGGATATGTATTTGCAGATTGTATTTAACGAAGGTGTGGTTTTAGCAGTTGTTGCCACCGGTGCTGTTTTTATTTACACCTTAGGCACCTTTGATATCAGTTTGGGAGCGGCCACATTATTTGCGGCAACCATTGGAGTAACGGTTTATAACCGAACAGAAAACTTCCTGCTTATGTTGGTAGCGATTTTTGCCACCGGAGTTTTGTGTTCACTTTTCAATTCGGTGCTGGCTTCGGTATTTCACATTCCGGCATTCGTTACAACGGTTGCAATGATGTCAGTGCTTTCCGCAGTAGCGGCTCAGATTATTACTACGGATGGTGGAGCTTTAGGTGGAATCAGCATTCCAAGTATTGTTGTAAAACCCTTTGACAATATGCCTTTTAAAATAACCCTTCTTCTCATTTATTTCGTCCTTTGCTTCTTTGTCTTCCAGCTGACAAAGGCAGGACGAAGACAGAAATTTATCGGTGGAAATCCAATATGTGCGGCTTTAACCGGTATTGAATCAAATAAATATACCATTATTGCATTTTTTATGGCAGGGCTTGGTGTAGGTTTGGGTGCGTTTTTATCGTTGACATATACACCTTCCGTAACTACAACCACAGCTTCCAGCATTGGAATGAATATCTTTATTGCCATAGTTTTTGGAGGTATGCCGATTAGCGGCGGTGCCAGATCCCGAATTCATGCGGCATTAGTGGGTGGATTTTCCTTCATGCTGTTAAATGACATTTTGGAAATTGTGATTGATTCCAGTGCGGCATACGGAATCACCCAGATTATCAGTGCAGTATTTTTCCTATTCGTGGTATTTGTCACCGGAGCAAATTATCGTACACAGATGTTACCACGATAAACATGCATTTATCATCCGTGTGGATGTTAAAGGAGTTATATAAAGGAGGATAAAAATGAAGAACAGACTTAAAAAACTTATGTGTTTTGCTGCAGCAGGTGTACTTGCTTTGACAGCAATGACAGGATGTGGAAGCAAAAAAGTAGCAGATACTGCTGATAGCAGCGCAGCATCTGATGGAGCTACAAAAATCGGTGTATTGGTAGCAGATGTCAGTGGTGATGAAGCAAAGGGCTTCCGTAATTACTATGAAAACTATATTGCATCAAATTATGATGTGGAATTTACGTACACAGACGCATTGGAAAGTGCAGAAGATGAAAAAGCAGCTATTGAAAAGTTTGCTTCTCAGGGATGTGAAGTGATTATTTCTCTTTCTTCCAGTGATAGAGCTCAGCAGATTGAGACCTGTGAAAAGTATGGCGTTTATTATGCAATCGCATCCGGAGTTTTGGATGAAGAACAGTATGAAACCTACAAAGGTTACGAGTATTTTGTAGGTCAGATTGGACCTTCCAACGAAACAGAATTTGAAGCAGGAAAAGCAATGGGTGAGTACTACAAGGAACAGGGTGTTTCTTCTGTAGCTATTTACGGTGCTTTTATTCCCAACCCTATGCACGTTTACAGAGTGGCAGGTTTGATTGCAGGTCTTGGTGACAGCTACAACGGTGCAACTGAAATGGACGCTATCGTTGGTTCTATTTTCCAGGATCAGAGCGTTGATTTGTCAAAAGTATCCGGTGATGTGGAAGTTGTAGCTTATCTTCAGGGATATGGTGATACCACAACAGATGAGTTAAACGCAGCTATTCAGAAAAATCCCGAGGCTTTCCTTTCTGTAGGTATGGCTACTACTTTCTTTGCTCAGCCTTTAGGTGAAGCAGGAATTTCTTTCTCTGATATTGATTCCTTCACAGAGGCAAACAAGGCTTCTATGACAGGTGGCACTTTAACCTATCTTGCAGGAAAGTATTCTTCCTCAATTGGTCCTGTTTTTGCATTGGCATTAAATGCAGCACAGGGAAATGTGATTCGTGATGATGAAGGAAATGCTCCTTCTATCAGCCAGGGATACATGGTAGCTACTGATGCAGATTCTTTCGATGCAGCATATGTTGCAGACAGTGGAGATTCACCGATTTATGACAAGGCTACATTAGACACAATTATCGGTTCTGATGTTACTTACGCTGATGTTGTAAGTTTAGTGGAATCTAAATAATTGATATTTTTTGGAGGCAATTATGAGTACCCCGATTCGAACATTAAAAGCACTGATTATTCCGGTTATAACAGCAGTTGTGCTGGAATGTATCTGTGTGATGATTCAAGGTCAAAACATTATTACAAACATCAAAAGCTTTGATAACTTTATGGTTTATACCGCAATCGTGATGATTACCACCATTGCATTATCCATAAATCTAAACAGTGGAAGATTTGATTTTTCCCTGGGCTCCATGGCTGCTTTGTCTTCCGTTTTGGGAGCAAAGATTACCTATCACTTCTTAGGAGGTGGAGAGGGAAGTGCGGCGCTTATGCTGATCTTAACTCTTTTGTTTGGAGCAGTGCTTGGACTGGTATCCGGTTTGATTTATGTATCACTTCGGATTCCCCCCATTATCTCATCATTGGCGGTGACTTTGATTTATGAAGGAATTATGTACACCGTTACGGATGGAGAATACTTGATGGGAGAGGTTCAGAACGCTTCTATGTCAGCCTTTGTTGGAACCTGGGTGAATCCGGCTTTGATTATCGGAATCGTTTTGGTACTGAGCATATTGGTTTTTGATTATACGAAATTCGGATATGACTATAAGGCCCTTCGTTCCGGACAGAAAGTGGCGGTAAACACAGGAATCGATGAAGTAAAAAATGCATTGATTTGTTACGTGATTTGCGGTGGTCTTATGGGACTGGTTGGATTTTTAAACGCAGCCAGAAACACTACTATAAACGGCGGACAGTTAAACTTTGGCTCCATTGCCATTATGTTTACAGCGTTTTTGCCTATGTTTATCGGTAGCTATATTTCCAGATACTGCAACGAAAAAATCGGATTCTTACTGGCAGCAGTTTGTATGTCATTGTTGAATTCCACTTTTGCAGTGCTTTCAAATCAGCTCACCGCTTCTATGCAGTCCATTATCAATGCAGTGTTATTAGTTGTTTTCTTGATTTATTTAAATAATGAAAACTTGCTGAAAAGAATATTGTCACCAAGAAAAAAATAAAAGAAAAAGGGTCTCTGAAAAGGGACCCTTTATTAAAAAGGATGTAGTTTGTTATGAGAAATGAAAAATTGCTGGAAAAGGCAATTGCGTTACTACCCAAGCTGAATGAAACAAAAGTAGAGGTAGCAAGAACAGTGAATATAAAGGGCGAAACAGGAGATTCCTTAGAGAAGAAAGAAAGTTTTTCTATGGATGTGAAAGAAGCCGAAGATTTCAGAAATCTGGAATTAAAGAAAAACGATAAGGTAATCCTGGATTTCGGAAATCACCAGGTGGGGTATCTTTCTTTGAATTTGGATTATACCGGCAGTCATCCTGATGCGCCTCTTTGGCTAAAATTTCATTTTGCGGAGCAACCCATGGAACTTTTCGAAGATCCGGAAACCTATGGTGGATGGGTATGTTCATCCTGGATTGAGACAGAGCAGATTCATGTGGATGTGATTCCCTGTGAGCTGAAACTTCCCAGAAGATATGCTTTTCGCTATGTCTCCATAGAAGTCTTGGATATCAGCTCCAAGTACAATCTGAAAATCAAAAATGCTGTTTGTACTGCTGTTTCATCTGCAGATGATAACAAACTTTTGTCCTATGAATCAAAGGATGAAAGAAAGAAACTCTTGGACAAAATCGCTGTACGGACGCTCCACAACTGTATGCAGACAGTTTTTGAAGATGGTCCGAAAAGAGATCGAAGACTTTGGATGGGAGATTTGCGAATTCAGGCGTTGGCCAATTATGAGACCTATAGAAAAAATGATTTGGTTAAAGCCTGTCTTTATCTTTTTGCAGCTATGACCTCGGATAAAGGTCAGGTGGGAGCCTGTCTGTTCACAGAGCCCACACCGGAAGTGGATGACACCTTTATGATGGATTATTCCCTGTTTTTTATAGCTTCTTTAAGAGACTATTACGTAGCGACCAATGATTTGGAAGCAGTAAAGGATTTGTGGGGGATTGCTTTAAAACAGATTGAAATTCAAAAGGAACGTTTGAACAAAAACTATGTGGTAAAGGATTCTGATGAAATTGGCTGGTGCTTTGTGGACTGGAATCTGAATCTGAATAAACAGGCCAGCGCTCAGGGAATCTTTTTATATGCTTTGGATGCGGCCATAGAGTTGGCTCAGGTTATGGATGATGTTATGGCGGAGGAGTCTTTGGCAGATTTGTACTGCAAAATGAAAGACGCTTCCAGACACTTTTTCTGGGATGACAAAAGAAAGGTGTTTGTTAGTGGCGAGAAAAAACAGATCTCCTATGCTTCTCAGGTTTGGATGGTGTTAGGTGGTGCTGTTGATGGTAATACAGCCAAAAAACTGATGGAACAAATCACTGAAATAGATGATGCAGAGTCCATGGTGACACCTTATATGATGCATAACTATGTGGATGCACTTTTAAAAGTAAATGAAAAAGAAAAAGCCCTTGAAGTCTTAATGGAATACTGGGGCGGTATGGCAGATATGGGAGCGGATACGTTCTTTGAACTTTATAATCCCGATAATCCCAAGGAGTCACCCTATGGCGGAACCATTGTGAACAGTTACTGTCATGCTTGGAGCTGTGCACCGGCATACTTTTTGCGGAAATATTTTAGAGATTAAAAAGTGGAGATTGAAAGGTAAAGAATAAGAAATGAAGAAAGAATTATATAAAGAAAATCCATTCTTTCTGAAGGATGAAGATATCGCCTGGGTGGAAGACACTCTTCGTCAGATGACTTTGGATGAGAAATGCGGACAGGTATTTTGTCCCATGGGATTGGCAGCAGATCAAAATACTCTTACTCACATGATAGAAGAAATCGGTGTTGGAGCTATGATGTATCGTCCGGGATTTTCCGATGAAATTTGGGAAACACATAAGAAGATTCAGGACATGGCAAAAATTCCTTTGCTTTTGGCAGCCAATACAGAGTCCGGTGGAGAGGGACTTTCCTTTAACGGCACCTCCTTCGGAAAGCCTATGGCAGTAGCAGCTACAGATGACAGCGAGTACGGATACAAGATGGGTTATGTGGCATGCAAAGAAGGAAGTGCTATGGGAATGAACTGGTCCTTTGCTCCTATTGTGGATATCAATAAGGAATTTCACAATCCCATTACCAATGTTCGTACCTTTGGTGATGACAAGGAAAAAATCAAGGAATTTGCCTCTCGTTATATGGATGGAGCAGACGAGTGTGAAGTGGCGGTGTCCATTAAACATTTCCCCGGAGATGGTGTGGATGAAAGAGATCAGCACATTTTAACATCGGTAAATTCTCTTTCTGTAGAAGAGTGGGATGAAAGCTTTGGTGATGTGTATCAGACCCTTATCGACAAGGGAGCAAAGACGGTAATGGTGGGACATATTGCCTGCCCTTCCTATGTGAAGTATTTCAAGGCCAATGCCACCAGAGAAGAAACCCTTCGGCCGGCATCTTTGTCTTATGAGCTTTTAACAAAGCTCCTCCGTGAAAAGCTGCAGTTTAACGGACTGATTACCACAGATGCGACGCCTATGGTGGGCTTTACTGCGGCGATGCCTCGTGAAAAAGCAATCCCTACAGCGATTCAAAACGGCTGTGACATGATTTTGTTTAACAAGAGTTTGGATGAAGATTTGGAATTCTTGAAAAAGGGATTAAAAAATGGACTTGTGACAGAGGAGCGATTAGATGAAGCTGTGGCCCGGATTTTGGCAACAAAGGCTTCTTTGGGATTACATAAAAAGAAAGCAAATGGCACCTTGGTTCCGGAGAAAAAAGCGCTGGAAGTGATTGGATGTAAAAAGCATATTAGATGGGCCCGGGAGGTGGCAGACAAATCCATTACTTTGGTTCGTGATGAACAAAGCCTTCTTCCCCTCTCTCCTGCAAAATTTAAAAGAGTGTATTTGAATGTCATTGACCGGGATTTGGATTGTGAAAGCGATTTTGTAAAACTTTGGAAGAAAAAGTTTGAAGAAGAAGGCTTTGAAGTGAAAGTCAGAAATCGTAAAAACAAGATTACGATGGAAGACTTTGCTCATATGGATTCCTTAACGCCTGAAAAGGCAGAACTGTTGGATGAACTGTATCGAGGTGTAG
>JAEEGL012869381.1_pt1 | contig 27481 bp, 23 predicted proteins | sample 9134231 | NCBI WGS metagenome assembly JAEEGL01 (sample SAMN16246548, study PRJNA631951) | gut metagenome | biome: gut microbiome; feature: rumen; material: fiber-attached | host: Bos | place: Iran: Karaj | collected 2018-10
ATTGCTAGCATTCGTAGTTTAACACGATTGGTGACAGTTTTCAAGGGTGTTTAATTCGATTGTCCTTGACATGGGGAGCACTTTAGTGTTCATCCAGTGAGTTATTCAAGCTGCTTTTGCGGGATATACTGTTCAAGAGGAGCTGCTTAATGTCTTCAATTGCTGTCTCATCTGGAGTATCTGAGAAGGTACATATCACCGTACACGCAGTGTGCTTATAAGACGCTCTCTTATTCTTCGGCGATGGTGAAGGAGCATATGTTGTGGTCATTGTAGTAGGACCTTCCTTGGACAATGTAATTTGCCCTGTCAGCCCATTTCTTCGGCAATGGGTTTTCACTGTGTCCTCTGGGATGTTCAGCTGTTTCGCAATGCTGCCGTAGCCTACTCCATTTAAGCGTAACGATCTGAGTTTGTCCTTCAGTTCCTGGGTCATTGCTAGCTACCTCACTAATCATTTTCATTTGGTGCCGACTAAAGCTTCTCTGTACCGGGATGATCATAGCTTCAGAGAGCTTCATAAACAGCGCCGCTTTGCCTTACATTTGGCATGCTATTAATCACTCAGATGGGGGTAGAGAAGCAAGCATGGTTTGGATAAGTATTATGTGTAGTTTGCTTCTTCTACCATTCGAATCAGCTCACTGGGTTTAATGCCGAGCTCATCTGCTAAGTTGAAGACAGTATCCAGTCGAGCAGTTTTCCTGCCGTTCTCGAGCATCGTCAGATGGCTTCGAGCTAGTGGGGCACACCGATTACCAGACCACGGCGAACATATACACCCACGTAAGGGATGAAATGCTCAAGAAAGCGACCGTGAACCTGGACGAGGTGTTCGGTAGAAGAGCAGCGGGGGAGTGAGGCGTTTCAAACAATGGCCTGGCAGGGCCGCGGATGCCAGGCTTATTATCGGAATATGACATAAAGTCTGCTTAGAATATCAGTAAGCGCCATTACGCTTATCAATTATGACAGAATCCCAGATGATAGGAGCACTACGGAACCAAGACTACTTTTAAGGCTGCTTTGCTCTCTGCCATTTTATAAGCTGTCTTCCAATCCTTGAGTGGAAACAAATGGCTTACTACACCGTCTGTCGGTGCAATCCCGTTCGTTATATTCTCTATAGTTGTTTGAAAGCAATAAGGACTCAACTGAGAACCGCGTATCTCTATTTCTTTTGCGTCACCTATTATGCTCCAATCGACGGTTGACATTCCGCTCATAACAGAGAATTCAATGAAACGGCCGCCTTTGGCTATCATATCCAATCCCTGCTGCACTGCGGAGGGGTGGCCAGTGACTTCGAGGTACACATCGCAGCCGTTTCCGTCTGTATACTTCTTCACCTGCTCCAGCGCATTGACCTTTGACGGGTTGATGACAACATCAGCGCCGAATTCTTTTGCTTTGTCCAGCCGGTGATCTTCCAAATCCAGTACGATGAGCAGTTTGGGATTGCGCTGCTTGATTGCGCCTACCATTCCGAGACCAAGTGTCCCTGCGCCGGCTAAAACTACTACATCGTCCACCTGTATCTCTGCCCGGCGGACACCATGCAGGGAGCATGCATACGGTTCAATCAGAACGGCTTTCTCTATTGGAAGATCCTTCGGGATGACGTAATTGATACTACCTTTCGGGAGGCGGATATACTCAGCCATCCCACCGTTCAGATGCTTCTTAAAGCCGTACACATTATGAGGACTGCACAGCCAATATCTGCCGTCACGGCAATATCGGCACTTGCCGCAAGGAACAATTTGTTCGGATACTACTCTGTCGCCTACCGAGAAATCATCGGCAACATTTTTGCCCTTTGCAACAATTTTGCCAACAAACTCGTGTCCTGGAATGAATGGCGGTTCACAATAGCCTGGCATTCCGTCTCCACCCCAAAAACGTGATACCGGATGCGATGCTTTGATGTCACCAGCGCAGATTCCGCACGCTTCTGTTTTAAGCAGGATATCGTCATCCCCAACTTGTGGGACCGGTATTTCTTCTATCGAGTATTCACCCATCCCATTCACAACAAGCGCTTGCATTTTATCAGGAATATTCATAAATCACCTATTCCTCCGCATCTATATGACAGTGCTCTTATTTCAAAATCCGAACAGGGCCTATCAACCCGGATGTAGCCTTTGTGTGCGGGGTCTGCACAAGCTTAGCCGCAATCATACCATTGCGCAACGAATTCAACACTTCAATGCGGATATGATTCCAGCCATCCTTGAGATGATCCTTCAAAGAGAATGCGTAGGGGTATGCGAATCTTTCTCCTACCAGACGCTGATTGATATACACCTTAGCGATATCGCACACCACACCCAGATCCAGATACAGTTCTTTCCCTGCACACAAGGGAAGGTCAAGATCTTTCTCGTATACACCCCAGCCTGTATATGTCGAGAGCTCCTCGTCATCCGACCAATCCGCAAGGCAGTAGTCTTCCCTTGCTGTTTGTTTTAGATCGGAATGAATTTCCGATGACAGTGTCAGGTTCCACCCTTCGTTCAATTCGATGACGGTTTCTCCCGCCACCGACGCTTTCAATTCTTCAAACCATTTACAGTCTGATATGTCATCTTCCATGCCTGTAATGATCCATACCGATCCGAAATGCGTAAATGGAATCTTAAAAGTCGCCCTTCCGTTCGAATATGTGCCAGTAACCTGTGTGGTTTTTCCGGTAAGTACATCATAAAGTACGGCCCTGTCGCTGTTTGATTGGACCGTCACGTCCACAGATCTCGTATCAAAGATATGAGATCTGATAAAAAACGCCTTTACATTGTCGTCATACTCTCTGCAGACTACATCCAGATTTCCGGCTCCGTTCAAATCGGCAAGAGGCGCTATACCCGCTGCCTTCATTTTCTGATCCAGATCGTCCAGAGCGGTTACAGGCACATGGTTGAAAGCGTTTCTGACTTTTTTGTCTTTTTTTTCCGCGTCAAGATAACCAAACGATTTACTTGGCTTTTGATCGATACAGAACACCGGAAATCCAGCACTGACAAGTTTGCCTACACAAATGGCGTCCTCCGTATTGATAAAATCAACTGATGGTAAACATAGGGCTTCAAAGATTGCTTTTCCGGCTTGAAGTTTACCGTCAACAAGCTTCGCTTCAGACAGTTTTTCACCGTTGATATAGCAGTACCCGTATCCGGCAGCCGCCAGTTTCATACCCGTTTCTCTCACTTTGACTGCCACATATTGCCATCTGTCACAACGGGTATCGAAGTTGATATGATCATAGCGCTCACGGCGGTCGATAACCGGTATCTCACCATCAGAAAGTTCTTCGCGGAACTCTTGTCCGGTATACGGGAGCTCGCTGCGCAATCCTCCCATATATACGGCGACTGTTACCTTATTTGCGCCTGTCTGTGTCAGATACTGGTTTCTCGATATCGCTGCGTTTACTCGAGAAATGTACGGCCATATCAGGCTGTTTCTGTTTATAAAAGAGCCAAAGGAGTTATGCCAGGCAAAATAACCCGGCCACTCATAATCGGGATGGATATATGGCATTCCATGGTAGATCAACTGCCCCACGCCTGCAGAGGTGAGCTTAGCACTGCCCATCAGCAGACGCTGTGGAGATTCCATGTAGTCACATCCAGACCAGACAAAGGCCTCCGCCGTAGCCAGTGGTTTGTCGTACAGCAGTGCAGCAGATGCGGGCATTTTCAGGAAGTCCAGTAGTCCGGCGCTTGCAAGCTGTTCCGTCTCGGGGATATCTACTCTGCCGAAGGCCTTGAGCGGATCCATCACATGCCCATAGCACTGAACACGGCTTTTCAGATTGTGCTCTTTTGCCCACTCCGTCGCCGGCTCCAGAAAATACTCCGAGAACATGTCCGCAAGTGTCAGATCATAGTCCCGCCTTATACGTTCGCCTGCATCGCCTTTCAAATCAAAGCAGGAGATACCACGTCCATTCGCATCGGAAGAACGCTCTTTACACATCAGGACGGGCAGATATGGCACCAGATCATATCCGCGACGGTTTCGGAATTCCGTCGCAAATGCTTCCGGCCAGAAATATGGTCCGACCAGTTCAAAACTGTCAAAGAAGAATGCGCGGAACGGGTTGCCTGCAAATTCATCCAGGAATCCACGTCCCACATGCCTGTCAAGATAAGGCTTAATCCTGCCGGATGAAAAGTGATCGACAACATAACTATCCTTATCAGGATTCATTTTGCTGTCTGTTTTCACTCGCTGATAGCTTGGCCCCTCAAAGGAGGCAAACACATACCAGTCACCCTCGGGGAATGAATATGTAAGATTGCCGTCTACAACATAGCCTGTAACCTCCTTCATGGTTGTCTCATCAAGCAAAACCTGTCGTTCAGGCTCCATGCACATGCACCCGTCAGCACGGTCGCCTCTTGCGATCGTGACATGTGCCAGTTTCAGATCACGTCTCATACGGGGCCAATCCATAGACCAGACCACCATTTTTCCGGTCATGTATGAGGAAGATCGTTCAGGGCCAATGATCTGGTTAAATGCAGACGCAGCGGACATAAGCGGGATCCGCTGCACCGAGCCGCCTTTAACATATAACGAACCTACCACCATAGCTTTCATGCCATCACGCTGTGGTTCGATTTCGGTATCACCGAGTGGATACCCGGACCCGGCTGTCAGTTCAAGGAGCAAACCCTCCCTTTGGGCTTCTCTCATCAGGTCGCGAATCAAAGCAAAATAATCCTCTGTGCCGTACCGATGCGTTTTCAGCATCTGGCTCCGGTTATTGATATCCAAATGAGACGCTCCGCGCAGAAAGGCCTGTATTTCGGCACCGGCGAATCCGCCCTGCTTTAAATCATTCAATTGCTGAACCAGCTGCGACCTTTCCACATCCAAACCAGGCCACCACCATCGTGCCATCGGACGGTATTGCATGCCGGGATTCTGTAATTCTTTCCAATCTAGTTTACTCATAGAGCATCAATCCTTTTCTATTAATCAAGGAAGTCCGAAGTCGGACATATCCCTTCTGGGCACCATTCCATTCCGAGCAGAGTGTTCATGCACCACTGGCAGACATATCCCGTTGAGATCCAGCTGATTTCGTTGATGATCCTGCCGTCTTCCGTTTCTGTGAGCTTATCAACGGCGCGGAATCCGTATTTGCTCTTATGCAGAGGACTGGATTCCGCCAGTGCCTTCCACCCTTTGTATGCAAGATCCCGGTTGCCTGTCAGCGCCGCACCAGCAAGTGCGATTCCGGAAGTGAGGCAGTGCATTCTGAATTCTTTGCCTCTGATCAATTCTCCGTACTTTTCTTTCCGCTCATCATCGCTCATACTGTACAAAATGCTGTAATCAGATACAAGTTCGGCCAGGTCTTTACAGTCAACTGCCTCTATGGCTTCCATCCAGACCTCAGGGCCGCCCATGCAGACAGATAGATGGATATTCTCAGTGAACTCACCCAGATACTTGAGTTTCCCGGTTCCCGGGTCGAATCCCAAATGAGGTCCGGAACCAAGGCCCAGTGGCATTCCCTTCAGAGATTCAACGCCTGCCAGTATTTTGTTGCGGTATCTTGGATCGAGTGTCCTCTCATATTCCGTCATCCAATCCGACACAAGTGCAGCCCAATCCGGACCGGTGCGAACAATCAGATAGTTGACGCCATCGACCTCTCTGTATGTATACGGGAAATTGGGGAGATAGGTTTCAGCGTCTGCAGTATCATGCATGCAGTCTCCGATACGGCGGTCTCCGACCAGATAATACATGGGTCGGTGATGTCCTGCCATCGAGATACGCAGTTCTTTACACGGGCATCCCCAGTGCCGGACATTGTGTCTGGATCCCAGACCTTTGTATTTGTCCAAGTGATACATATCCGTTTCTGAAGTATGACGGCTCATTGCCTCAGCAAGGGTATATACGTCTTCCCTTCCGGTACGGATAAAGTAGAGCCACAGCCAGTAAGTCGGAACCAGCTCGGTGTTTTGCCAGGCCCATCCGCCGAAATCATAGAACCACTTGTGACGGCTGTAGTCGTAGGTGTGCATAATGTCGCCGTAATCGAGCAGTCCATACCATCCACGGTTGTCTATCTCATGCTTGTAGAAGTCAATCGCCGCATCCATCTGTTGTTCCAGAAGCCGTGAAGTTTCTGTTTTGTAATTCGGAAGGCTCCACCTGCCGAATGCTTGTTTCTCATGATAGAATTCCGGTGTTGCCACATAAACGGCATTCTTCGCTGTCCTGTTTTTGAAGCGGGTAAGTTCCTCATCGGTCGTGATACCTTCGGTAAGACGCAGGAAACATTCACTTGTAAAAGCAATACCTTTGGCATAGGGGTCGGGTTCTGAATATCCTTCATTGCACTCCATTCGATATGCGCGCACATCGTAATGCCTGAAGTCAATAGCCTGGGCATAGGGAGATTTGAACCATGCATACACAGCTGCTTCATCATGAGAAATGCCGTCCGCTTCAAGCGCAGATGGATTTCTCTGCCAGAAATCTTTAATACCAACAAGGATGCTTCCGTTTTCGGAGCCAACTGCTATAACACCGGGAGCACGCCTGCCGCACACGGCTTTCACGGCACTGCAGTTTTTGTGTGTCTGCTTACTTATCACAAACGATTCCTCGTCCCCCTGATTGATTAGATAACGATCCCAGACGGGCAGTCTGTCTTCAACCTCAGTAATGTACTTGCCGATATCGTCTGTGCCATTATTATGAATCAGCAATCCTTTAGCCTGATGTTCCGGCAACCCCTTTGGCGTCCTGGGATGCTCACACTTGATGTACATGGCTTCCTCATGGAATATGTCTCGGTCAGTGCCGATTTTAATATGATGATTGTATTTTGGGCCTTTCATGACCGTCTTGAAGCATAGACCGGCTCCCTTGATGAAATCCCGCTCGGCTTCACCATTGAAAATAAACGTGTACTCAAAACTGATATCGTCGGAATCAGCGCCGAATGTCATCCATACATTCAGCCTGGCGATTTCATCATCAGCACGGAGTTCACCCGAGAATTTTATTATGCAAACGCCATTTTCCGCTTTTACTATTTCGACATATGTATTACGATACGTGCATTCTCGGATCATCTTTATGCAGGTATCACCGTCATTCGATACCCGCTCGAGTTGAATAACGGGGCGGATATGAGAGATTCTCTTTTGGGACTTCCAGACAATATCTTCTGCCAGAATTCCAGACCCGGGTTCGCAAACGGTCAAAGCGATGTCGCCAGTTGTAATGCGCTTGCCTTTTCCCGCATCCGTGATTGATATAGCCTTACATTTTGCCTGCCCAGTTATAGCTTTGACTGTCACCATCCCGCGGGCGGCTTCCGTAGAAAACGTGTGCCTTGCCCATTTAACGCTCCCATCCGGCCAGTAAGCCGCGATCTCGTTCAGACTATTGATTATTTCGCCATCAGCGTTTCTGACCTCAAAGCTGCCACTGCGAATCTCACCTTTCTTCCAGCAACTTCCAGATGATACGTAACCGCCATCATACCTGCCGTTCAAGAGTCGAAGTTCCATATCAACGTCTCCACACATTACATTATATATGCTTACTTGATCCCATCAATCACTGTTTTTGCGGTTCAAAGCTTTATATATACTGTCCACTACTGATTGTGCACATAATTTGACACCCATTTCATTCGGGTGCGTATCGTCCGGCAAAAGTAGATTCTCCTTATCTGCGGCGATGACAGAATGAAGATCATCGATCACCACTCCCATGGGCTCAAGAGTTTCAACTGCTGCCTTGTTGAATGCGTCGATATCCTGATTGCTTCTTTGGTATTCGTTGCCTGGCCCAATCGGCGTAGTCGTGGCAAAAACGACTTTTGCCCCTGTCTTCAGTAATTCTCTGGCAATCTTCCTGATAGAATCCCTGTATTCGTCTACCTTGACAAAAGAACCGTCTTCTTTAAAGAAAACAACCACATCATGCAATCCGTTATTCCAATGAATAACATCAGCTTCGCTCAGCTTGTCTTTCCAGAAACGCAGTGAATAAAGCGTCCACTTGGCAAAGGCACAGTTTGTGTCAGGCCCCCATACTTCAAATTCATCCTTGAGCATTTCCCTGACTGCCGGCTCATAAGCAGAACGTATGGAATCTCCAAGCAGAACGACCTTTTTCATATACATCACCTGTTTCTGTTGTTTTAATTAGCCCCGGCCGAAGTCGACCGGGGCGAACACTTATGCGAAATAATTAGCCGTTTACAACTGCCATGATGCGCTCCATGGCTGCGTTGTAAGCATCGAGAACCTCATCAAGTCCAAGAGCATCAAAGCCCTCTACAAACTTTGCCCAGTTTTCTTCAGTCAGTTCCTGAGTGCCGCAGATGAAAGCATCCAGATTCTCAGCCATGTAGGTCTGAATTTCGGGATACAGCCTGTTGTATATCTTGGTTTCTTCATCGCTCAGACGGAGCGCCTGAATGTAGTTGGGGAGGATCAGGCCGCCGTCAACATACATGGCCTGCGCTTCAAGGACTCTGGGGTTGGTCGCGAGCTCAACAGCGTTGTAAACCATGCGGGGGAAGCAGAGGCAGATGCCTTTGTTGCCCTGATGCATATCAGCAAATTCCTGGTTGACTACAGGGATACCGTCGACATAATCGAAATACATGCCTTCGATGCCCCAGTTATACAGCACGTCACCTTCCTCAGTAAAGCCATACTCGAACAGTTCGAGGATACGGTCGATAGTTTCGGGAGAAGCATCCTTGCTGATTGCCCAGGAATCCTGGAAGGAGGGGTACTGGAACACAGTCTTGCCCTTTACGCCCTCTTCGGGAGCGATGGGCTCAACAGGCCTATAATAACTATCGGTGTTACCGAGGGATTTCCACTGATTAAGTGCCCAATCCATACGGCTGCTGGGGTTGTCGTGAGTGAGGAAAATGCCGCGGCCAAGAACTTTCTCCTGCCACTGAGTGGTGGTGCTGGTGGGATAGTCAACATCGATGAGGCCTTCCTCATACAGATCGCGGAGCCACTCGATCACTTCGTACAGCCTGGGATCAGTAGCACCGAACTTCACAACGCCGTCTTCCTCAAAAAAGTCCTCGTTGATTCCGCTCCAGCCGAAAGCAAGACGGTTGGTCAGGCCGGCCCTCTGATAACGGGTGCCGTAGGGAACCATGCCGGGTTCATTTTCCTTTATGAAGCGGAGCAAGTCGGCCCATTCTTCCTTGGTGTTGACTTCAGTGATATCGATGTCATACTTCTCAAGGATGTCGCCGCGGACAAGAAGGATATCACCGAGTTTCTGTGAATACAAGGAGGGCAGAATCTTCACGTCACCGTTATCCATGGCAAGCTGCGCATTGATGTAGGGATCCTTGAAGTACTTTGCTTCCAGATTCGGATACCTGCCGATGATGTAGTCATTCAGAGTTACCCAAGCATCGGAGTATTTGTCGAGCTCGGCAAAGCCATACTGAACCAAGGTGTTGGGTTTTCTGGAGGCCATCATTGAACTGAAAATATCGTTTGCATCGGCGTTGGGAACGTAGCGGACATTGATATCCACATTGAACTTCTCTTCAAGCACCTGGTCTGCCGGATATCCTTCTTCGGGAATATCACTCAGGCTGGAAGATGGGTGAGCTACACGGAAAATGTCGATGGAAATAGGCTCTTCGGCAGCTTCCGCGCTTGCTGCGGGTACCATCATGCAGACTAATGCAAGAGCAATAACCAGCATGATCGAACAGAGTTTTTTCATGGGAGTTCCTCCTTTTATATTTTTCCACGACCTAACAGATCGTGAGATTCGGGATTATCGGTCAACCCTTAATAGAGCCAACCATGACGCCTTTCACGAAATACTTCTGAACAAAAGGATAGACACAGAGTATCGGGAATACGGCGACTATAATGACGGTATATTTGATGTTTTCAGAAACCATCTGTGTAGCATCTTCCGTCAGGGATCCTGCCACCGTACCGATGATCTCGTTGACCTGATTCTGCAGAACGATCTGCCTGAGGACAAGCTGCAACGGATACTTGCTGGAGTCCTGCAAATAAATCATCGCGCTGAACCAGCTGTTCCACTGTCCAACTGCGTAGAATAATCCGATAGTCATGATAGACGGAAGGGAAAGAGGCAAGATAATCCTGAGCAGTGTCTGCATTTCCGTTGCGCCGTCGACCACTGCAGCTTCCTCCAAAGCGTCCGGAATACCCTGGAAGAATGTCCTCATTATGATCATGTTCATGGTGTTGATTGCTGACGGGATCACAACAGCCCACATCGTGTTGTAAAGCCCCAGTGCATTCACGACCAGGAAGGTCGGGATCAGTCCACCGCTGAAAAACATGGTGAAGGCGAAGAACACCGTAAGAACTCCGCGGCCATAGAAGTCTTTTCTCGAGAGCGGATATGCACCCAACACAGTTAATGTCAGGCTTATAGCAGTACCGAGACCCGTATAAAGAATCGTGTTCCCATACGCATGGAAAACCGCTTTGTAGCCAAACACAAGCTTATAGGATTTAATATTTATTCCTATGGGCCAAAATCCGATCTTGCCGGCGAGAACGGACGCATTGTCGCTCAGGCTTGCAATGATGCAATAATAAAACGGATATAGCATTATGAAGCTGATCAATAGCAATACTATAACGTTGATAACTTCATATGTCTTTCTACCCAATGACTTCTTGATCATTTGCCTATCCCCCTTACCACAGGCTCGTCTCGCCGACTCTTCTGGAAATCGTATTCGCGGTGACGAGTAAGATCAGGGAAATGACGGAATTGAACATTCCGACTGCCGTAGAAAAACTATAATCCGCATCAACAAGACCGACTCTGTACACATAGGTGGAAATGACATCACCCGTAGAGTACGTGGCCGGCGAATACATCAGTATAATGGATTCATATCCCACGCTCATCAGTTGACCGATACGCAGTATCAGCATGATTACTATCGTAGGGGCAATGCCCGGCAAAGTAATGTGCCACAGCTGACGCCAATAACCGCCCCCGTCGATAATGCAGGCCTCGTACAATTCGGTTTCTACACCAGCCAATGCAGCGAGATAGATGATGGAACCCCAGCCGACACTCCTCCAGATATCCATGATAATATAGAGCATCCTGAAATACCGGGGCTCAGCAAGAAAATACACGCGCTCGCCTCCGAGCCGGGCGATGATATTATTGATCAAGCCGTTTTCGGGAGCCAGGAAGGTGGTATACATACCGACAATGATAACAGTGGATATAAAGTGCGGCAGATAGCTGATCGTCTGCGTTGCCTTTTTGAATGCACCGTCCTTTAGCTCATTGAACATAAGTGCAAGGATTATAGGTGCCGGGAAGTTCATGACCAGACCCATGAAACTGATAATAAAGGTATTGCGGATCAGTCGCCAGAAATATATGGAGTTAAAAAATCTTTCGAACTGGTAAAGTCCGATAAACGGGCTTTCAAAGACACCGGTGAAAACATTGTAGTCTTTAAACGCGATAACGAGGCCGAACATCGGCATATAGCAAAAGAGGAAATACCAGATTACCACAGGGGCAATCATAAGATAAAGATGACGGTTCTTTATAATACGGCGAAACTTCCTCATGCTTCTTATATCCTCAACGAACTTAGTCATTTTACATTATAAACGCTATTCGTTTTCGGCAATTATCCTCGTTTTTACAAAAATTATTATAATCATGCCCATAACTTAGTCAACGTTTCCGTCGATATCTGCACAATAATTGATTAATTTTGCGCATGCATGTTTCGACGGGATTATGCATGTCAGTTCCTTTGCTACTGTGGAATATTTGTTATGTCATTTTCATTTTTTACCATTTTTTGTGCAAAAAAAATCATAGTATTGACTTTGATATTTCGGTTCTGCTTAAATATTTGACAGAGGTGATAGAAATGGTAAGTTTCGAGAATTCGAAGCATTTCGTTCGTTACACCGACTTCGCAAGTGAAGTCGTCAGCTATGTGCTGAAAAATGAAGCAGCTCCACTTCAAAGACCACTGTATTTCGTAAGTAACCCTCACAGCCGCGACGGCCGTTATTACTGGTTTATATGCGATCATGCGCCCAACAATACATGGGAGGGTAGTTGGGACTCCATGGCCTGCATCGACTTTGAAACAGACGAAATCTATGAGCATCCCGACATCAACACGCTTCCGGGCTGGTGCAATGCTGTCGTAGATGATTTGAATGGTGACATATACTGGTCTACATGCGGATATGTATACCACAAAAAGCCTCAGCCCGACTCACCAGTTGACATCGTTGGCAAGATTCCGGACGAGTGGCAGAAAATCGGCGGAAAGCCGACCTGCCACATGACAATCTCTGCAGATAGGTCTGAGCTTGCTCTTGATGTAGTCGATGGCAACGACACCTATATCTGCACATGTAAGATTGCGACAGGAGAGTTCGAACTGTGGTGTAAGCTTCATGGCGGCTGGGACCGTACGCAGTTTAATCCAGCCGATAAGGATGTTATGATGTTTGCCATGAATCTTTATCAGGATATCGTAAACGGTGAGCGGAAGTCCATCGGCATCAACGAGGACGGCAAGCTCACGCGTATATGGACCATGCGTCGCGGCGAACAGCCCCGCTGCCATCTCCCCATGTACAAGGAAGCTTCCCATGAATGGTGGAGCGCGGACGGCAAAACGATTTACTACAACGACTGGAAAAAAGGGATCTGCGCCATCGACTATGAAACGGATGAGACCCGCCTTGTACATCCGACCGGATTCCGTCACGGCTATTCCAGCCCGGATGATAAATACTTTACAGCCGACGTCTTTTTGTATGATGACAAGCTGGACTGGTGGCGAGGCTGCGCGATCTCGGTCAACTTTTTCAATACCGAGACTCAGCGGCCAATCGACATCGTGACGCGTAATCCGGCGCTTTACGGCAGCCATGCGGATTGCCCTTACCACATAGATCCGCATCCCCGTTTTATTTTCGGTGGCAAGTATATTCACCATTGCACAACGGTGACCGGCCGGTCCAGTATCGGGTTTACCGATGTGCAGCAGCTGATCGATCTTTCGAGTGATCACATCAGGAAGTGAGGAATCATCATGAAATCGTTTGAAAATTCCGCACATTTTGAAAAGGATGCCGATGCCTCCCGGAAAACGACCATCTTCCGCATAAAAAACGAGTTTTCAATTCATCAGACCCTGGCACCAAATTCCGGCAATTGTTTTTCTTTGGACGGCAGTTATCTTTGGTTCAGCACTGTTTTTGCGCCAAATGGCTTCCTTCCCGGCGGGAGACGTGCCATGGCAGTCTGGTGTGCCGAAAACGACGAAATGGTCCTGCATCGTGATATACAGCCCGATTCGGGATTCCTGGTTGCTCCGGACGGATCCGTATTCTGGAGCACCACGAATCAAATTCTAAGAAAGGCTCCTGCTACCGGGTCGGCAGTGGAACGTATTCTTGAAGTACCTGCCGACATGCGTGTTTTCCCCGGCTTTGCCGCTACCCGTATCACTTATTCCGCTGACCATCGCAGTCTGATCATTGATATCTCGGAAGCTGACAGTGTATCCATGTGCTCGCTGGAGCACGGAAATGGTTGTCTGACACGATGGAACAAAATGACCGGCGGCTGGTGCATGCCTGATGCTAATCCACATCGTGAAGGCAGTATACTTTTCATACGCAGAGAATGGAAAGAATATGCCACTGGTAAAAAGCATTGCATTGAGCGTGATGGAAACGGAAACCTGAAAAGCGTCTGGATCCTGAACCAGGGCGGAGAAAGCAGATGCGTTAAGACTGGGCAATTGCCCGTTCATATGGCTGTATGGGACAATGAAGGCAGGAGTATTCTGTATTGTACAGATGGAGGTATTTTCTCCGTGGATCCTGAAACGGAAAAAACTGTATACATCGTCAAAGATTCAGTACGCAGTTTCTCGCTGGACAATAGCGGTAAGTTCCTCTGCTATGATAAGATAAACGAAGCAGGTTCACTAACATCGGGCTGGGTGTTTGTAAATCTCGAAACCGGGAAGAGGTTCACATTTGACGCTATCGAGTCATGTATACCCTCATGTGCCCGCGCCTATGGCATAGATCCTGCGCCGCGTTTTGCCTCAAATGGCGAAGTCGTGGCTTTCAATATGATTGCACAAAATAGTATTAGTCCTGCTTTTTGCTATGTCCATGAGCTTGCTGAGCTGACGGAATAGGGGAGAACCATGAAAAAGGTGAAAGTTGTTCAATTTGGGATCGGCGGTTGGGGATGGCATTTTTTCGATAACGCCTCGGTGGATTGGCCTGATGAGGATTATGCGTATGAAGGTGTAATTGATCCAAAGGCCAAATTGAGCCCAATTTATGATAAAATCCGCTCCATGGGCATACCTGTTTACGAATCACCGGAAGAGTTCTATGCTCACCACGAAGCCCAGCTGGCTGTCATTACCGCATCGATACCAGCACATTGTCCTATGACGATTCTCGCTCTCGAACATGGCAGTAATGTGCTTTGTGAAAAGCCGGCTGCTTCAACTGTAGAGGATGTTCGAGCCATGCAGGAGGCATCTGAGCGAAGTGGGAGATTTGTTGCGATCAACTTCAATCGTTGCTTTGCCCCGGGAGCTGTCCGCGCTAAACAAGACTATCTGTCAGGAGACTTTGGCAAGCCCTTACGTCTACGAATACGTTCCATATGTGGACGTGATGATTCCTATTTCTTCCGCAACAACTGGTCTTGCAGAATACGGGACACGAACGGCAACATTGTTTTGGATTCCGTTATCTGCAATGGCACTTCTCACGAACTTCAGAACGCTTATTTTATGCATGGGCCCGCCATGGATGTATCCGCCAAACCAGTTTCTCTGCGTGCCGATCTCCTTCGTGCCAATCCGATAGAAACCTATGATACCTGTATATTGGAAGCAAAAACCGATATGGGTGCAAATGTACTTTGCTACGTTACCCATGCAACCGAATATACCGAATTCCCTGTTTATGATTATGAGTATGAGAACGCTTTCCTGCATTATGACCGTACAAAGTGGGGCGATGACCTAATTGCAGAACTGAATGACGGCAGTATCCGTCACTACGGTCCCGTGTTTCCGGACGGTACCCAAACAATGAAGCTGTGCGCACAGGCAATCACAAAAAACGAAAAGCCTGTCTGCGGACTGGAGGCATCCATTTCTCATGTATTGACGGTCGATGCCCTCTCCGATTTGTGTAAGGTGTATGATTTCCCCATCTCCGCGATTGTTCGCGATGATGCTAAGAAATGCAGTTACGTTCCCGGCCTCGGTGAAGAGATCATTCGCTGCTACAATGAAGGATGTCTCCTTTCCGACCGTGGCCTGTACGGCCTTGGTAAGACGGAGATGATTAGTCTGGAGGGTTACACCTCCTACCGCGGATAAGCTAATAAAAAAACTGTCACCTGAGATTTCAAGTGACAGCTTTTTTTATTTGCTTACTCAGCTCCGGTAAGGCTTACCCACTTGCCGCTTGCGCTGGATTCGTAAATGGATTTTACCAGCTCCAGAGCCGGGTATGCGCTTATACCGTCGATTTCGAATTTTTCGCCTTTTAGTATACAATCATAAAGCCGGGCGATTTCGATCTTGTGGCTGTCTCCCCAGTAGCTCTTTTCCTTCAGGTGCTTGGCTTCCTTTCCGTTGACCAGAATGATCTGCTCGCCATCTTCTATCCTATACAGCTTTTCCGTACAAAGCTGATAGGTACCGTTTTCGAAGACCATTTCCAGCATAATCGGAGCGCTGATACCGTAGTTATTCGTCGTATAGATAACACCTGTCGCACCATTTTCATACTCAACGACCGCATGGCAATTATCCTCAACTTCGATAACTCCCTCCAGCAGATCTGTTGAAATATGTCCTTTCACGCGACTTATTCTTCCCCCCAGATAGCTCATCAGGTCCAGCGTATGTATGGACTGGTTGATCAAAGAACCGCCGCCCTCTGTTGCCCAGCAGCCTCTCCAACCGCTCTTTGTGTAGTAGTCGCCGGTTCTGTGCCATGTCACGATAGCCCTTGTGCAAATCAGTTTTCCGGTTTCTCCGCTGTCGATCAGTTTCTTCAATTCAACCGTGGACGGATTGTATCTGTTTTGAAAAATGACATTCAGAGTACCTTTCGCTTCACGGGAAACACGGATCATCTCAAGTGCATCTGCTTTTTCGGACGCCATCGGCTTTTCTGTCAAAACATGCTTTCCCGCTTTTAATGCCTCGATTGCCATACTTGCATGCAGATAATGTGGAGTACAGATATGAATTATATCCAGATCTTCACGTTTGATCAGCTCACGCCAATCATCGTATGCTTCTGCACACAATTCCGCGGATACTGCATCCAGCTTTTCTTTGTCAATATCGCAAACTGCAGTGATCTTTGCTGTTGTCATGCCCTTCAAAGCATTGATATGCGAACGACTGATTCCGCCCAAGCCGATTATGCCCGTATTCAGATGTGTTCTCATAAACACGCTATCATCTCCGTCAATCTTCACCGTTCAGAATACTGTCAATGAGTTTCAGTTCTTCTTCCGTAAAGGCAGCGGAATGTATTGCCTCGGCATTCTCTACTATCTGTTCCGGCTTGCTTGCGCCAATCAAAGCCGAAGTGACGACCTTGTCACGCAGGACCCACGCCAGGGCCATCTGGCTCAGTTTCTGTCCGCGAGCATCGGAAATCTGCTTCAGCTTTCTGATAGTACGAAGCTTACCCTCAGTGATGGAAGCGGGCTTTAGATATCTCGCGTCGCGGGCGGCGCGGGAATCATCAGGAATCCCATCCAGGTATTTGCCCGTCAGCAACCCATTTTGCAGCGGAGCAAAACAGATGCACCCGACCCGCTCTTCACGCAGCAGATCAGTCAATCCGTCTTCTATCCAGCGATCCAGCATCGAATAATTCGGCTGTTCGATCAGACAGTGCGTTCCGAGCCGTTTCAATTCGGTAATAGCTGCCCTGGCCTGCTCCGGACGGTAATTGGAGATGCCTACGTAAAGAGCCTTGCCGCTTTTCACGATATCATTGAGCGCCCCCATCGTTTCCTCTATCGGAGTATCCGGATCGGGTCTGTGATGGTAGAAGATGTCCACATAGTCAACATGCATCCGTTTTAGCGACTGGTCGATGCTCGCCATAAGATACTTTCTGCTGCCATGGTCCCCGTATGGACCGGGCCACATATCGTAACCGGCTTTCGTTGACAGAATCAGTTCATCTCGGTGCGGACGCCAGTCACGGTCCATATGCAGACCGAAATTCCTCTCTGCTTCCCCATAAGGCGGGCCGTAATTATTTGCAAGATCAAAGTGAGTGATGCCGTTATCAAAGGCAGTCCTAAGCAGACTCTGCTGAATGCCGAATGGAGTAATATTGCCAAAGTTGTGCCATAGACCGAGAGATATAGCCGGCAGCATGATGCCACTATCCCCACATCGGCGGTATTCCATCTTCTCATATCTGTAATCATCCGGAGTGTACATGGTCACTTCTCCTTATTTGCTATTCATTTTTTTCAAACCGCCGGCGACCAGTTTAAACGCTTCTTTCATGCGCTCCGCACAGCCGGTCTCTGGGTGGTATGCTTCGATCGTAATGGTGCTGTCATAATTGCTTTCGTTGATCACATCAAACAATTCCGTATAATCGAATCCGTCTCCGGGATACGGAATCTGACGATCCGGTGCGCTTATGTGAATGTGGTCAAGGGACTTTACATAAGTGCGGATTTCTCCGAGTTCTTCAAAGTTGGATTGCATCAGATATGTATCGGCCAGCAGTTTTACATTCTTTCGGTCCACCAGTTTCATTACATAATTGCCCTCGGCAACAAAATTCAGTATATTGTTGTCGGGATTCGGGCAGGGCTCAATGACGATTTCCATTCCGTAAGGCTCCATCATTGAAGCAGCCAGTCGCAGAAAATCCACAATCTGATCATAAGCTTTGCGCCTGTCCCAGAATCCTTCCGGCATATTGCGGGAACGGGAAGAACCAAACACGAATTTCTTGCAACCCAGACCATATGCACGTGGAATAACAAGATTGAGATACGGTACGACATACCGGTTGAGATCGATGGCCTCACCAGTTACCTTGATGTCCGCAGGCAGCATTACACACATGGTTTCCACAAAGAAATTCTCTTTGATCGTAAGTTCTTTGAATGCCTGATACTCCTCTTCACTCAGCTGGCTCAGCTGGACGACATTATACTCAAGATAATCAAACCCTGCATCTTTGACCATATGGAGCTTTTCATAATCTCCGCCAATACCAAGTCTCATTTTTTATTCCTCCTTAATCTTCATCTGCTACAGCTAAGGCAAACTCAGCAAGATATTTGTTCGCATCAAGCATGTTCGGGCATTTTTCACCGGAGATCAGGACCTGCTGTGTCTCGACGGACAGAGGGCCCGTGCTTTTTGCTTCCCGCAGCTTTCTCATAAGCTTTCCCCACGGCATTACACCTGCAGTTTTCCCCGCATCCGGCATTTCGAAGTGGTCTCGATACTGCGGCAAGGCGAACGCTTTCGCGTGGATATTCCGGACGTATGGTGCCACTCTGGTGAAATAATCGTCGACGGGTTCGTTTTGATCCCGAAGGATCCAACTTCCCATCGTATCAAAGGCGATGGCTGGATGATAGGGTGAAAACCCTTTGACTATGTTGAGAGCATCGTTTATATGAAACGCTGCATTTTCTACGCATGCTTCCAGACCTTCATCAGCAAAGAAACGGAAAAGAGGCTCATTCAAACTCATCAGTCTGTCCCAGTCCCTGTGCTTCTCGTTCAAATGACCAAAATCATTAACTCCATCCGGCCGGAGAGGAAAGATACGCACGAGTTTCGTGCCAAGAATTGGAGCGATTGCAGCCAGCCTGCGTGCTTTCCGCATCTGTCCTTCAAAAACGTCCTTGTTTTCAGGATGCTCGACTTTTCCGATGGAGGAATGCAGGATGGATGTCGTCATGCCGTACCCGTCCAGGAAATCCCGTACCTGCTTTGCAGTTTCGTTTGGCATTTCTTCGGTCGCACAGCCAAACACTTTCCATCTCAGGTCAACGTGACGGTATCCCCAGGCTTCCAGAATCGGCACCGCATCGCGTAAATCCAATCCCAGTTCATCAGTCATCATAGATGCATACATTTCCAAACGCCTGCCTTCCCATCAGATTTGTACTTGGTTCATAATAACAACAAGTATCCTCTTTGACTTACCTGGTGCTGTATTTGCCTTCGGCAAGAATCCGTTTATTCAACTCGCTGAGGAACAACTCGTCGTCTACAGGGAGATCGACCGGCTGCTTCAACCAGCCTGAAAGCTGGATCGCGCTTGCCAGAAGCACTTCATAGATTCCGTCCGTGCCCTCGGCAACCAATGGCTTTTCGGGCTTTGCCATATGCTCGGAAAAGGCACGGAAAACTTTTGCGTGTTCACTGTTGGCGAAAGGCTCATCCTCCTTTTCAAAAACGATCGTTTCAAACAGCTTGCCGTTTCTTTTCAGTGTATTGATTTTTTCGTCGCTGTAATCCGTTCCTATCGTTTCCTCATCGTCACACAGTTTCTCGATTTCCATCCGCCTACTGTCGAAAACACGGATTCTACCCTTGTCATATACCGCAGTCAGTCTGTCTTCGCCTAAAACATCATCAGTACAGGTAATAAAGACTCCCGTTGCGCCATTTTCATAAGCAAACTCAGCACATACATCGTTTTCTACCGCAATACTTCTGTGATAGCCGAAATTCGTGGTTGCGTAAACGCGTTTCGGCATGCCGAATATCCACTGCAGCAGGTCTATCTGATGCGGAGCCTGATTGACGATCACGCCGCCGCCTTCACCGCCCCAGGTTGCACGCCAAGTCCCGGAATCGTAATAGCGCTGAGTTCGGAACTGTCTGCTGATCCACACAACCTGCCTTAAAGCGCCCATTTCACCCGATGCTGTTATATCATGAAGCTTCCGGAATACACGATTCGTTCTTTGATTCCACATGATGCCAAAGGGCACATCCGGGTGTTCCTGTGAGCATGCATTCATTTCTCTCACGGTTGAAGGAATGATGCCCGCAGGTTTTTCAACGATAACAGGCATACCTTTCCGGATCGCTTTCATCGTAATCTCGGGATGTACATAGTGCGGCACCGCTACGCTGACAAAGTCACAATTACCGGAGTCCAATATTTCATCAGCCGAGGAGTAGACAGGCACCTGCGGAAAGAGAGACCGGGCTTTTTCTCTTTTCTCCGCATCGATATCGCATATTGCGCCTACCGTGACACCTTCTACACGGTGTTCGTTACCAATCATATTTGCATAAAAACTGCCAAGCGCGCCGAAACCAATAATACCGATTCTGTTCACACTTCACACCTCACTTCAAACACTTTAAAAGTTGATAAGCACCTTCCAGGCGCTCAGCATAATCATCATAATGAAATGCTTCGATAGTCAATGTTTTATCGTATTTCATGTTCTTTATTGAATTGATTATCAACGAATAATCATAACGATCCCACGGACACGGTATTCCCCTGACGGGCGAACTCAGATGAATATGATCGATCACATCCGAATGGGCTTCCAGAACACCCAAACGTTCGTGTGCGAACTGCATTGAATACAAATCGGCCATTATCTTCACATTAGGCTTGTTCACCATATTCATCACGAAATACGCCTCAGGAATCGTCGTAATGATATTGTTTTCATGAATAGGACAAGGCTCAATAACCAGCTCCATATTCTTATGGTCAAGCACTTCTGCTGTTTCGGCCAGAAACTCGGAAATCTGTGAATACGCCAGCTGACGATCCGAGAAATCCTTGGGCATATTTCGAGAATGGGAAGATCCAAACACGATTTTTCGACAGCCAAGCCGTTCCGCTCTGTTAATTGCTTCCTTCAGATAAGCGCTGATGGCCGCCTTGTTAACAGTATGCCCGACGATTTTCATATGAGTAGGCAGCATAATACCCATCACTTCGGAATAAAAGCCCAGTTTATTGACGATCCGTTCAGCTTCGGCCATCTCTTCCGCTGACAGGTTATATACACTGACAAGATTGTATTCAAAATAGTCGAACCCGATTGTCTTCAGCAATTCCGCTATTTCATAACCGGCAGAAACACCAAGTTTCAAAATAATCGTCCTCCTTATATCATCGGTTGTTCATCCAACTATCTTAACATTATAATTATAACAGAGGATAATGCTATACTCTGCGCAAAAAAAAGCAGTTTATATGCAAAAAGTGGCAGTTTGATTGACGTTATCTGCGGCTTAATTTATAATCATAATGAAGAGATGTTCACAAAAAGAATCAAAAAGGAGGTATTCATTTATGATCGATATTGAAAAAAAACACAATGAATCCTCCTTTTCCCCAGTTATTCTGAGCAGCGACCAGCCGTTCGGCACAAGAGTTTTAATTTCCTCACAGAATTCAGATACTGCCTGCATTCCTCACTTCCATAACTGCTACCAGTTCGTATACTGCTATGCAGATATACAGTGCACCTTTTTTACGAGTGATATTGTGAATCTGAAAAGCGGCGATGTTTTGATGATCTCTCCGCACATTCCTCACAAATTCACACAGGAAACCGGAGAGGATACCTCCCTTTTCGGGAAATCATCTTTCGACCTGTTTTTTGTCGACTTGGAGCTTCTCAGTCAATGCCTCGACAGTTACCCGGAAACCTGGAAAGCACCGTTAAAAAACCCAATAACTGCCCAGTATATGGTATTTCATCCTGATTCCCATCGGGATATCTGCAATCGTACCTACGAAATAATAAAAGAAATCAATCTGCGTCACTATGCATGGTGTCTGGATGTAGTTTCTCTGATTATTCTGCTGTTCACGTCAATCAGCAGGACCGCCAGCAACAAGAAAAGCACGATGACGGTACGCGAAAAAAGGATAAGTATACAGCCTGCGCTGAACTACATCAAGATGAACTATGCAGAATCCATCTATTTGCATTTATTGAGTGAATTGTGCCACATGAGTCAGGCAACTTTCGGCAGAAAGTTCAAACAGATCATGGGTACAACTCCATTGGATTATATTCACAGCATTCGTGTACAGCGCGCCTGCGTTCTTCTTAGAAGCTCTGAAATGTCTATCCTGGAGATATCCCTTGCTGTCGGTTTTGTTTCGATATCCTCATTCAACAGACAATTCCGCAGGTTTAAGGGTATAACTCCAAACCAATACCGCGTCATGTCACCTGACAGTCAGCTGACTCAAGAACCTCTCGACTGATCTGCTTTGAAAGGGCTGTACATGATTATTGATTCGCATGCCCATTTGTGGCTTGAAGATCTCTCTGGCAGCAAGTCAAAAATAAGGCGTCTCTGTGAGGAATTTGATGTTCAGAAAGTGTTCCTTTCAACATTACATTACGGCGTCTTTACCCCGAACTCCGAAGAAATCCGTAAATGCAACCTCGAAACCGTCCGTTTCATGCACGAGGAACCTTCTCTTATAGAGGGTCTTGTTTATATAAATCCGCGTAATCCAGATTGTCTTGATGTGTGCAAGAAGGCCATCGAAGAGGATGGCATGCGGGGAATAAAGTCCTGGATCTCAGTTCTAATCGACGACCCGCTTTACGATCCTATATGTGAATATGCAATAAGTGTGGGTGTTCCGCTACTGATTCATACTTTCTATAAGCCGGAAGGTATGCTCCCGTATGAATCGCGCGCCTATCAGGCCTGCATTCTTGCCCGAAGATACCCGGAACTGAAACTGATTATTGCGCATACGGGCTACAATGTTTATGACGCGGTGCCGTGCATCATTGAATGCCCCAATGTATTCGTCGACTTGTCGGGAAGTTCATACAGAAGGGATGATGTAGACTACACGGTATCCCATATCGGTGTCAACCGGGTACTGTTCGGAACAGATATGCCTGGTTCATTTGAGAACAGTCTGGGGCAAATCCTGGGAGCCGATCTCAGCAGTGCAGAACGTCGTGCGATTCTGTATGACAATGCATATCGCATATACTACAGAGGATGACAATATGATAGATTCATGTGCTTTTGTCGGTTCATGGCCGTTCAGGAAATTGGGCAGAAATACCTTATCGGATTTGGTACAGACAAATCAGCGTCTCGGCATCGACAGCGCTGTGGTTTCCTGTTTGGATTCTATTTTTTACAACGACCCATCTCAGGGTGACACCTGCTTGTCCGCCTCTCTGCCCAAAGGATATCTTTTTGCAATGACACATAATCCAATGCTCCCTTTCGCGGTACACGATGTATCCGTCAATGCATTTAGCGCCGCCTCGTTGCGTCTGTTTCCTTCAATTCACGGGTACAGCCCTGATTGCCGCGAATCGGTTGAACTCTGCAGAGCGGCAGCTGCAGCCGGGCTGTGGATCACCATCGTCTACAAAATGGACGATGTACGCATGGATTATCTGATGCGACAGACCATCCCCTCATTTGAAGCGATTTTGAATTTGGTACGTTCTGTTCCCGAAGCATCGTTTGTGCTGAGCGGTTTCGGAACAGAGAATGTACTGGATAATTCAGAATCGTTTAATGCACTTCCGAATCTTTATACTGACATTGTTTATTCATCAAAAGTCGTTTTCCCTGTGGATGCACTTGCAAAAACTATTTCTTCAGACAAAATATTGTTTGCCACACATCAGTGCATGCTTTGCCCGGATGTCGGTGTCCTCACGCTTGAACACTCATCCATATCATTGGAAGCACGCAGCAAAATAGCAGAAATCAACGTAAAGCAGCTTTGATCTCGGAAACCTAACGATTCCGGGCCATGTCTCGAGTATATGCCGGAATGGCAATACGAAAACAAATACACCGACTAACTTAGACGCACCTGTTTATTATTGTTTATGAAGAATGCTTCGTTTTGTAGTATATTGACTGTGCCTGAAATTGCCATTCGGTATTTGACTAAACAACCAATTTACGGAACAGCAAATCATGGGCTATTATGATTTTACAAAAGGGAACATACGTACACAACTGATTCGTTTTTCCATTCCGTTTTTCCTGACCAGTCTGATTCAGTCCATGTACAACATTGCCGATATCAAAGTGGTGGGGGAGTTTTTGGGGAATCCTGGGATCGCCGCAACATCAATAGCAGGCAATCTCACATGGTCGCTCACCTATGGCATCATCGCGCTGTGCGACGGCGGCGCCATCATGGTATCGCAGTATGCGGGGCGGAAAAGCAGCAAAGATGTGAAAGAAACGATCAGCACGGTGTTTTCCATGTCTATTATTTTAGCAGTGTTTTCCACGGCGCTGTTCCTCCTGTTTGCTGATCCGTTACTGCGGCTTTTGAATACACCGGGAAAAGTATTCGACGACGCATGTACTTATTTCCGTATCTGTACGGCTGGATCGGTCTTTATCTTTGGCTATAACGCTATGGCATCGGTGCTTCGGGGAATGGGGGACTCCAGAACGCCTATGTATTTTGGCGTTGCTTCTTGCCTGTTGAACATTATTCTGGATATTCTGTTTGTTGGAACACTGCAGATGGGTGTGGCGGGAGCCGCTTATGCTACTGTGATATCACAGGCCATGTCAATGTTTGGCTTTGCCGGCTATCTGCATCTAACCTCCGCTGCTGTAGATGTACGTCCGTCTACCTTTCACCTGGATAAGAGCAAAGCACTTTCGGTGCTGAAGTTGGGCCTTCCGGGAGCAGTACAGAGTTTTGTTGTTTCCGGAGGCTTCCTGATGGTGTCTGCGTTAACTAATTCTCTGGGCGTCAGCGCAGCGTCCGGGGTGGCGGTGGCCGGAAAAATAAACAATGTTTGTCAGATGCCGGCTGTCGCCATCGGTTCGGCAGCATCCTCCATGGTAGGACAGAATGTAGGCAGCAAAAACTATGACCGTGCCCGATCCGTACTGAAAAATGCCATCCGGATTTCCCTGATGATTGCTTCGGTCGTGTTTATTGTTGTACAGCTGTTTGCAATGCCGCTGCTGGGTTTGCTGACCGATGAGGAAGAAGTTCTTCTTCAAGGCCTGGACTATCTGCGCGTCACCAGTTTGGATTATCTGCTGACCGCCTTTGTGTTCCCGCTCAACGCCTTGTGCAACGGTTCCGGGCATACGATCTTTACCATGATCCCATCCATAGTGTCGTCTGTGATCGCCCGGGTACCTGTGGCGTATTTATGCGTCCGAGTATGGGATTTGAAAATACTGGGTATAGGTATCTCCACACCTACGGGCACCATCAGCGCAATCATTATTTGTGCCTGGTTTTATTTTTCAAATCGATGGTGCGAGAGTACGATCAAATAAATCAATTTCCCAACCGTGGAGACGATTGGAATAAAAAGATTCGGTTTGGAAGAAGAGCAGGAAGCATAATCAAAGAAGAGGGAAAAGATCAATAAGATCAGTAGGGTGTATGGTGATCCGAATCAGGTTGCTAGTATTATTGGGTATCTGCTTACGGGGCTTTACCATAGAAAGAGGGCTAAAGGAATATGACGCAAGAGGCAAATAATGATTGGGCAACACCACCGTTGAAAGAGGAGTTCTTCTGGCGTGACGGCATGACGCCTGAGGAGTACGAAGAGGAGCGCCAATACCTGATAAACAATTTTCAGTTGCTCAAAGATGGGGAATACAGACCGCTGTGGGCGCAACGTGAAGGTATAGAAGACTGGATAAAGCATAAACAGTCGAAGCAATTACATAATCTGTAAGTCCGTTTACTCCACCCTAAGCCTTTTCGCGAACTCATGCAGGATGCGTGACTTGGCGAAAAGGCGTTCTTTCTTGGTGCCAAGATCCTGCACGGCACCTTTGACCCGGGCGCTTCTGCACATCTGGGTTATGATACTGTACGTCGACTCTATACCCAGTTCCCGGTCAATGCATCAGCTACCTTCTGCTTCTGCGCGGCCAGCTTGTCCGTCAGGGTCTGCGCAGAGGTCTGAAGCTGCGCCGTCACCTGTTTGAAATTGGTGATCCCGGTGGCGGCGTTGGTGCAGGAAGCCTGCAGCTTCGTCATCTGCCCTTCAAACTTGGACAGGGAACCTTCAAACTGTGTCGTGTCAAGGGAAAGGCGGACAATCAGGTCGGACATTCCGGACGCCATGGGGAATACGGCACTCGTTCGCAGTTGCCGGAGCGTAAAACAGGAAAAGCCCGGCACCGCCGAGAGTAGCCAGCGCCCCTGCGGATATAAGCATGGAAGAAACCTTGCGATGTTCCATTATGATCGCCTCCTTGTAATACGCATTATAGTATGCGTTACGATGATTGTCAATAATAAATTATCGAAAAACGATAAAAATTTATTTCAATCATTCATGTTTGATCCGTATGCAGTCTTTGTTCCGCAGAAAGCTTATGACAATGAAACCAAATAAAACCAAAATGAAGAAATTGTATGCGCCGAACAACAGTCTTTGCTGACATAATGTTACGCATCGTCAGATGCGGATCTGTACGGCTATTCTATCAGAGTTTTCCGATCCAAAACAGTGTGCGGCTATTCCCGTTCGGTTTCATCCCGCCGTGACTTCGCCGTTCCCCCTTATATCGATCTTTTTACCCCTGTAGGTTGGTTCAGGTTTGAACATGCACCAGAAAAGATCCTTGACTCTCGCCAGGGCTTCCCTTATCTCCCATCAGCCCACACTTAGCCGCGTCCACTTGCCCGCCTCGTCGATGGGGTGTTCCAGCGTGACCTCATACTCGCCGTTCAGGGTCTCAGTCACGGTACAGGACGAGGGCATGAGCGTGCCCGCGCCGTTGGTGCTGAAGTCCGTACAGTCCGGCGGATATATGCAGATCAAGTTGGATCACCTCGCTTTCATGGTATAATATATAGCACCGCAGCATATTGAGATGCCAGCTGGAATGAATGACGGAATTGCATAGAAAAACCTGCCGATTCTTGTTTGAATCAGCAGGTCTGTTGGCAAGGAGACTCCTGGCTATTGTCCGGCGGCTGAAAAGGATCACCTGGCGTACGGACTGTCAAACTCTGATTCAGCTTTTTTGACCGCGTCCTCAAGCGTCATACCCGTGAAGTGCTGCGCGCCCAGATACCTGCCGGATCTTCCGTCATTGACGAATACGCCCACCGCGATGCCCGGTATGGCGCTCTCGGGCGCGTTAGGCGCGTGCGGGCCGCCCAGGTCTGTCCGACACCAGCCGGGATCCGTCAGGTTGATCAACACGTCCGTCCCTTCTACTTTCGAGCCCAGGTCTATCGTTATCTTATCCAGCGCGGCCTTGCTCGCCGAATACCCGGCCTGGCAGACGTCCAGCGATATACCGCTGGTTGTATTCAATATGCGTCCCGTGCCTTTCTTCATCATCTTGGGGAGAAAGTGATAACAGATCATTGCCGGCGCGATGGTGTTTACACGG
>JAEEGL011209969.1_pt1 | contig 27480 bp, 23 predicted proteins | sample 9134231 | NCBI WGS metagenome assembly JAEEGL01 (sample SAMN16246548, study PRJNA631951) | gut metagenome | biome: gut microbiome; feature: rumen; material: fiber-attached | host: Bos | place: Iran: Karaj | collected 2018-10
TCTGGGCGGCGGAAGAAAAGCAGCTGCTTAAGAAAGTGAACGAGACCGGTATCGGCCCCCAGGGATTCGGCGGCACGACCACCGCGCTCTGGCTGGCTATCGAGACCTGGCCGACCCATATCGGAGGCATGCCCGTGGCGGTCAATATCAACTGCCATGTGGCCCGTCATGAAAGCGAGGTGCTCTGATGCGCAGGATCGAGACACCCTTGACGAAGGAGATCGTCCGTACGCTGCACGCGGGAGATACGATCCTGCTCAGCGGTACGATCTATACAGCGCGGGATGCCGCGCATAAACGTATGGTGGAACTGCTGGACCGGGGCGAACCACTGCCCTTGGATCTGACAGACACGGTCATCTACTATGTAGGACCCACGCCGGCGCCGCCCGGACGTGTGATCGGCTCGGCCGGGCCGACCACCAGCGGCCGTATGGATGCGTACGCGCCGCGGTTGATCGCGGAAGGTGAGACCGGCATGATCGGCAAAGGGTTTCGGACCGATGCCGTTGTGCAGGCCATGAAGGAACATACGGCGGTGTACTTTGCAGCGACCGGCGGGGCAGGCGCACTGCTTTCCAGCCGCATTTTGGAGGCGGAGATCATCGCCTGGGAGGATCTGGGACCGGAGGCGCTGCGTCGCCTGAAAGTGCAGGACCTGCCGCTGACCGTGGTCATCGACTGTGAAGGTCATGACCTCTACAAAGAAGCACCCATAAAATATAGAAAGAGTTAATGATATGATCACACCGGAAAAGAAGGCTTTCATTGAGTTCATGATGAGCGCGGACGTGCTGCGTTTCGGGGCATTCACCACGAAAAGCGGCCGCCTGAGCCCGTATTTTGTCAACACCGGAAATTATAAGACCGGCGGACAGATCCTGACGCTGGGCAAGTTCTATGCCGGGCTGGTAAAGGATACGATCGGCGATGCATTCGACTGCATGTTCGGACCGGCCTATAAAGGCATCCCGCTGGTCACCACCACCGCGGCCGCACTGGCCGGCATGGGCATCGACAAACCGTATTTCTTCAATCGCAAAGAGGCCAAGGATCACGGAGAAGGGGGCAGTCTGGTGGGCTATAAGCCTCAGGACGGCGACCGGATCATCATCATTGAGGACGTGATCACCGCCGGGACCGCTGTGCGCGAGACCCTGCCTATCCTGAAGGCACAGGGCGACGTCAAGGTGGAGCACATGTTCATCTCGGTGAATCGCAGCGAAGTGGGGCAGACGCCGGGCAAGACCGCCGTTATGGAAGTCTATGAGAATTTCGGCATCCAGGTGCATCCGATCATCACGGTGCAGGACATCCATGCTTATCTCAAGGAACAGCCGGAATATAAAGAAGTCCTTGCTTTGATGGAGGACTATATGGAGAAATACTGCATCCTATGAATATGAACATAGAACGATTGCTGTATTCCGCGCCGGCCGTACTGATCGCCATGGTGCTGCACGAACTGTCGCACGCGTATACCTCGTATCGCCTGGGCGATCCGACACCGAAGGAGACGGGCCGCCTGACGATCAACCCGCTGAAGCATCTGGACCTGTTCGGTTCCCTCTGCCTGCTGTTTTTAGGGTTCGGCTGGGCCAAACCTGTGCAGATCAACCCCAGGTATTATAAGAATCCCAAGATCGGCACGCTCTGGGTCTCCCTGGCGGGACCGGGGATGAATTTCCTGCTGGCCTTCATCGGCAGCCTGGGGGTCAGCCTGATCTTCAAGATCGCCGGTGACAGTCTCACGTTCCAGACGGAAGCGGGGTATAAAGCATTTTTGTACGTCTATCGCTTCCTGCAGTACTTCATGCTGATCAATATCGGCTTAGGGATCTTCAACCTGATCCCGTTTCCGCCGCTGGATGGCTCAAAGGTGTTGGCAGCGGTATTGCCGGACCGCGCTTATTATTCCTGGATGCGTTATGAACGGTACGGGCAGTTCGTATTGATGATCCTGCTGTACACAGGGCTCCTGAGCGGGCCTCTGGCATATCTGCGCTCCGGCGTCTATTACGGGCTGCAGACGGTGACCAATTTCCTACTGCAGGTTTAAAGTAAGGATCGTTCCACAAACTGATAGAAAGGGGGGACCGCACATGATTCGATTCTTCAGCAAGATCATGCGACTGGTGACGAGACGGTTGTTCATCATCGCCTTGCTGATCCTGATCCAGCTGCTGTTCATCGGCGTGACGATCCAGGTGTTCAGCGAGTACTACGTGTATGTCAATGCGGTCCTCATCGCTGTCAGCATCGTGGTGACCATCATCATCGTAAATAACAACGAAGATCCAGGCTATAAACTGGCCTGGACAGTCTCGATCTTGCTGGCACCGGTCCTGGGCGGGATCCTGTACCTGGCCGTCGGCGGTCAGAAGCTGCGCCGCGGCGCGGCCGGCCGCATCCCCATGGATCCGCTGGACGCACGGGTGGACAAAGACTGGCTCAGCGAGATCACAGATCCGCATGTGCGGCAGCAGGCAGGCTACATCCAGAACCAGCTTATGTTTTCCCCGCAAGGCCGGACCTCGGTCCGCTATTTCGCTTCAACAGAAGAGGCTTTCGATGTGATGGTGGAGCAGCTGGAAACGGCAGAACACTACATCTTTCTGGAGTATTTCATCTTGGAAGAAGGTGTCTTTTGGGATACGATCCTCGAGATCCTGGAACGCAAGGTGCGCCAGGGGCTGGATGTGCGGCTGATCTACGATGATGTGGGCTGCGTGAAGACCCTGCCCCAGCATTATTACAAGCGGCTGCGCGACAAAGGGATCCGCTGCTATGCATTCAACCGCTTCGTGCCCTTCATCTCTTTCCGCATGAACAACCGGACGCACCGCAAGATCCTGGTGATCGACGGATATACCGGCTTCACCGGCGGCTACAATCTGGCAGACGAATATATCAATGTGAAGGAGCGCTTCGGCCACTGGAAAGACACTGGATTGATGCTGCAAGGTGCCGCAGTCTGGAACCTGACGGCCATGTTCCTGCACACCTGGAACTTCGTCAGCGCCGCCGAAAACCGCACCAATTTCGAGAATTATCGTCCGGAACGATACCACGCCCTGCCTGAGACCCAGGGGATCATCGCGCCTTATGGCACCACGCCTGTCAACCCGGAATCCGGAGCTGTGGGTGTGTACTGCAATATGATCGACAAGGCGGAAGCGTACGTGTACATCACTACGCCTTATCTGATCCCGAACAACGAGATCATGCGGGCACTGGAACGGGCTGCATTGAACGGTGTCGACGTGCGGATCTTAACGCCCGCCCGCTGGGACAAGTACTCGATCCACATGCTGACGCAGTCCAACTATCGTGAACTGATCACGGCCGGTGTGCGCATCTTTGAATATACCCCCGGTTTTCTGCACGCCAAATCCTTCGTCAGCGATGACGAGATAGCGATCGTAGGCACGATCAACCTCGACTACCGCAGCCTGTACCTGCATTATGAAGATGCGGTCTGGATGTACCAGAGCCCAGTGGTGAAAGACGTGAAAGACGATTTCCTCGCGACCCAGGCATTAAGTGAAGAGATCACACCACTGTTCCTCAAAAAACGTCCCCTGCACCGCCGCATCATCGGCTGGCTTTTGAAACTGTTTGCCCCTCTGGTGTAATTTTTGCAGGAAAATAGCGGAATTTTGCAAGATTTCAGTTGACAAACCCCGGCAACATGTGGTATTATATGCGATGCACTTGCTTGAAGAGAATGAAGAAAAGCAAGTTTCATATAGAGAGACATGATGTCCTATATATGAAAGACATCAAGTCACATTTGCCCAGATAGCTCAGTTGGTAGAGCAGAGGACTGAAAATCCTCGTGTCACTGGTTCGATTCCGGTTCTGGGCATGATGGGCCGCTAGCTCAGTCGGTAGAGCATCAGACTTTTAATCTGGGTGTCGCGGGTTCGAATCCCGCGCGGCTCATGCAAACAGAAAACCACCCCTCGTGGGTGGTTTTTCGTTTTGACTTAACCTCGGAGATTTGAACGCGAGTGGGAGAAAGCTCCGGTGGAGCCTTCTCCCACGAAGCCGGCGTGAAAGGGCTGGAGGCCGGTGGCCGAAGCCCGGAGCAAATCCCCCGCGGCTCATGCAAACACACTTTACAGACCATCAATTAAGGCGTTTGATATGTAAATACATTAATATTACCAGTTAAAATTCATAAATCATTGACATTATTCATTGATAAGCGTATAATTGAAGCAATTGTTAAAGAACAAAGGAGAAAAGTATTATGAAAAGAAGCATTCGTGTCAGATCAGTTATACTTTGCTTTGCATTGATCATTTCGCTGTTCAATTTTCTTGAAAGGCCTGTCTTTGCGGCGAGTGTAACAACAATAAAGTCATTTAGCAAAGATTTAGTACTAAATAAAACACAGTATGATACGTTACGGACTGGGACAATTTCAGCGACAAAGTTGTCGGATGGATGGTACTATGTATTCAAAAAAGGATCGACAGAGCTGAGAGTCAAAGCCACTGCTTTTTCTGGTACAGTGGCGAACAGTAGCTTTAGTAAGGTAAACAAGCAATTGACGGCGGGTGTAAATTCAACCGATGGTATTTGGCATGATGAAAACTATATATACAAAGCACGTAATGGAAAAGCAAACAAACAAGGAACTTATGCCGATTTCAAACGTTTGAAGACATCAAATGTTACGATTAATATATATAACACATATTTTTCATCGCTGACGCTTTCGGCAAAACGAAACGGCACGTTCATTGATCTTCAGTGCAAGGCCAATAATCACGTCCAATTTACATACAATGATAAGATAAATGTAAGAAATCGTAACGAAAGTGGTTATCGGGCACCAAAAACACAAGCAGAATGCCTGAAAGCACTTGTCAGGACTACGGGTACGGTTTCAAAACAATTAACACCTGTGTTTGATCTTAAGGTCACAAGGCCTGGTGATAATAGGGTGTGCTTAGCAGACAAGCAGTATTTTGGAAAAGGTATTGCAAATACTTCAACAAATGTTTCTTCTTTGATTTCTGTTGGTGTCAGTACAGTCAAATTGGCAAAGAGCGCAACATTCACAGGAGGGTTAAAAAATCTGTACAGCCTTTATAAGGATGTAAAGAAACTTAGCAAAAATGGTTCTGAGTATTATACTAGTTCACAAGACAAAATAAAGCTGTCATGGAAAGTAAATGGAAAAGCCTACTATTGCTATGAAGAAAAGTCTATTTCGCCCATTAAGTTACAGAATAATGGAGATTACTTTAGGTCAGAGATATGCTTGAGCAAAAAACCGTCGACTTCTGGAACAAAAACGGTATTTTCTGTTACATTTAGTATTTAATTGGTATAGTTATCCTTTTACTGTTGTCATAAAAAGAACATTCTGCCCAAGCTCCATGTGGTACATGAGAAGAAGGGCCACCCTTGAAGGGTGGTCCTTCTTTTTTCTATCACATGCGCCGTACATGAAAGGGCAAATCCCCCGCGGCGGAATAAAGTTGATCAGTTTTATCGCTTGAGAACGAGCCTCGGCAGTTCCGGTTTGTTGTCCCGCCCCATCAGTTCGCTGACGGTTTCAGCTGGGTCTTTTCCATGATTGATGACTTGATCGGCAGCTTCGATGATGGGCAGTTCTACATTATATTTCTTCGCCAAGGATAAAGCGGCGGGGATCGCATTGATCCCTTCCACGACCATGCCGACCTCTTTGACCGCATCCTGGGGCGAGTACCCTTGACCGATCAGATAGCCGCAGCGATTGTTTCGACTATGGCGGCTGGTGGCCGTTACGATCAGATCTCCCATTCCGGCCAGGCCTGAGAAGGTTTCGAACATGCAGCCTGCTTCGATACCCAGGCGCGTGATCTCTGCGAGTCCTCGTGTGATCAGTGCCGCTTTCGTATTGTCACCATACCCGAGTCCGGATGCGACACCGGTAGCAAGAGCGATGATGTTTTTCAAGGCGCCGCAGAGTTCTACACCCTTGATATCCGTGTTGGTATATACGCGCATGACAGGATTCGAAAAGACGGTCTGGACCAGTTCGGCTATAGCCATATCTTCGTGTGCGGCTACGATCGTTGTCGGAAGGTCCATGGCTACTTCCTCTGCGTGTGTCGGGCCTGAGAGTGCTACGACCTTCGCCTGAGGGATCTCTGATGTGATCACCTCAGACATCGTCATGAGGGTCTCAGCTTCAAGACCCTTAGCAACATCTACTATGACCAGCCCCTCCTTTACATAGGGAGAGGCAAGCTTTGCCGTTGAACGCACGAAAACAGAAGGGACGGCAAACACAAGGATGTCTTTTCCGGTACAGGCATTTTGGATATCCTTCGTAAAAGAAATCGCCTCCGGTATCTCCATATCTGGCAGGTTTTTATGCTTTCTTGTAGTGTTCAAATCATCGATCTCAGCCGGAAGCGCAGACCAGACAGTTATCTCATGTCCCGCATTGCACAGCATCCTGGCCAATGCCATTCCCCAAGTCCCTGCACCTAATACGCTTACCTTCATGATCTTCACCTCATCAAGATTACGATTTTTGTCCATTTTTCTTCCTTTCAGCAGTCGGACCCAATTTCATGACATACAGTCCTGATCATGATTTTATCAAAAATCGGCTCCTATTACAAGCAATACGGAAATATAGATATCTGCGTTGCAAATCGTCGCTCTATTGCGTATAATGTCTTAAACTGTCATTCACAGCAAGGAGGTTTTTATTATGGCGATCGACACAAGTACAGTATCCAAACTGGGTTTTGGCCTGATGCGCCTGCCCGAGACCGATGGCAAGATCGATCTTCCGCGGGTCTGCCACATGGTCGACAAATTCATCGAAGCGGGGTTCAACTATTTTGATACCGCCTATGTGTATCACAGCGGTCTGTCGGAAGTTGCCGCCCGGGAAGCCCTTGTCAAGCGGTATCCCAGGGATTCCTTTTATCTGGCGACCAAGCTCCCAGCCTGGGAGATGCAAGGGCCTGAAGATAACGAGCGGATCTTCCAGGAGCAGTTGGAGCGTTGCGGTGTCGAGTATTTCGATTTCTACCTGCTGCATTCCATCGAGGATGGATCCAATCATGATACGTATGAGAAGTTTGGCAGCTGGGATTGGGCCAAAGTGAAAAAAGAAGCCGGTCAGATCCGGCACCTGGGTTTCTCCTTCCATGGGAGCCCGGAACTGCTGGAGGAAGTGCTGGACCGGCATCCGGAAGTGGAATTCGTACAGATCCAGCTGAACTATGCCGACTGGACGAACCCGCTGGTCCGTTCCGGCCGCCTGTACGAGATCCTGCATGAAAGAAACATCCCCATGGTCATCATGGAGCCCGTCAAGGGCGGAACGCTGGCCAATCTGCCGGAGCAGATCACGGACATGTACAAAGAAGCGCGGCCGGACAAGTCCATCGCTTCCTGGGCACTGCGCTTTGTAGGTTCTCTGCCGGGGATCATGACGATCCTTTCCGGCATGTCCAACGAGGCACAGATGGAGGACAACCTGTCCACCTTCAAGGCGTTCGAACCGCTTTCCGCAGAAGAGAGCGCATTGGTGGAAAAGGCTTCCGAGATCTGGCGCAGCATCCCGCAGATCGGCTGCACGGCCTGCCGGTACTGCTGTGATGGATGTCCTATGCAGATCAACATCCCGGAGATCTTCCGTGCGGAAAACACGCTGCGCATCTATCCCGATGACTGGCGCGCAAAGGGCTACTATCGGACTGTAACGGAAGCGGGCGGCAAGCCGGCAGACTGCATCGGCTGCGGTCAGTGCGAGAGCGTATGCCCGCAGCATCTGCCCATCATCGAGCTACTGCAGGAGATCAGCGGCAAGTATTGATCCTGTGGCTTTATGGAGCAGAAACGACGGCGCCAGTACCAACGGAGAGACCGAGCAGCTTTTCCCTTACGTGCTGCGCGGTGGGCTCGATATCGTAAGGCCAGAGGATCAGGTGTACGTCGTTCTCCCGGCAGAGCTGGTCTTTACGCTGATCCAGCTCCTGCCGCTGTTTGAGCGCTTCTTCCCCGCCGAAGAATTCGATCGGCAGATAATGCTGGATGCCCTGGTATTCGATGGCGGTCTTAAGTGATGGAATGTACAGATCCAGACTTTGACGTTCCAGCCAGTCCGGCCGGTACTGATACAAGGTGTCAGGGAATTGTTTGTGGACTTCACGAAACAATGAAAGCTCGTGCTTCCATTTCGGCCGGATCACACCTTCTGCCGTCAGCCGTGTGCGGATGCGCGTGCGCTCCAGCCGCCAGTTCGTACGGAAGCCGTCCTGTTCTTCATACAAGGCCAGGTCGGTATACCACCACTGGAAAAAGGGCATCAGGACCAAGGTCAGGTTGAGGAAGAGTTCCAGCTCGGAAGCGGCATACCCCTGCGCCAGGATATGTTCGATATTACGGCGCACATACACGGTCTTGGCAGGATCATGACAGTGCGGCAAAGAACCGAGATAGCGGGCTAGCCGATCCGGCAGATAGGGCGATCTGAGAACGATGCCGTCCTCCTGCAGCAGGTTCTGATACCAGGGCAGGGAATGACCATACAGGCAATAGCCTCCGAAGAGATCTTCGGAGGCATTTGTGTATAACAAGTGAAACATCAGCAACACATCGTCCATTCGGTGTTTATCGAAAACGGCCAGATAATGCACGGTCTCTTCATCCGGGAAGAGACTGTGTACCGGGCGAAATACTTCTGCTTTCCTGCACACCTCCGTGACCACGAAAAACTGGGAAACAAAGCTCTCCGGGAAGAGGAAGCAGGCTTTATGGTCCATGTCCACGTCGGAGAACTGGTCCAGAAAAGCCCGAACGAATGGGTTGACCTGAAAGGGCCCTGCCGCAAGGATCCTGGCGCGTGTGGCATAGCGGTAGGGCAGATCGTCCCAGGACAGCCGGATCAGAAAACGGTCATAATGACCGGCTTCATATTCGGCACGGAGTGCTTCATCGAAGGTCCTACGATAGGACTCGTGCTCCTCCAGCAGCTGATCCAGCGTAGCACAGGTGCGCATTTCATGGTGCGCAGGATAACGGTCCCAAAGCAGTTCCAGCCGGTCAAAGGACGTTGAAACGGTGGGGTTTCTATGGATTGGAGGGTAAGGCGTGTCGGACATGGGCGGACTCCTGATGAATAAGATGAAGTCATGATACCACGGCAGAAGACCAAAAAACGTCCGTTTTCATTGATTTCATACGGTTTATTGCGTTTCTTTGATTTATTGTATATACTTTGAAACAACACCATGATCAAGGAGAACCACATGCCCGCTGAACGAAGCAATGCACCATCCAAAGAGGAGCTTTTAGAATATCTGTGTACCTTCACGAAATCAGAAGAGATCTATCGCCGCTATCATGATCTGGCCGGTGCTCCTGGCCCAAAAGCCGCCTATCTCAAAGAGATCGAGGCATATGCGGTGGAACACCATCTGATCATACCGGAGATCGTACAGTTGGAGCTGCCGGAGCAGTTCACGGAGCAGACGTATTACTCGCATCTGCCCATCGGCCGCGGGTCGGACGTCAACGTGGCAAGGCATCTGCGCTATACACCGGTCTTTCATTACAGCACCTCTTTCTTTGAGATCTACTACGCGCTTTCGGGCACGATCCACTATACATTGAACGATGTGCCCTGCGTCCTTCCGCAGGGAGACATCAGCTTTATCGCGCCGGGCGTCCCCCGTTCGATCGAGGTCTTTGATGACAGCGTGCTTTTGAGCATCCATGTCCGGCATGACACGTTTGCCGCTGCCTTCAGCAACACGCTGCGATATGATAACATCCTTTCTGACTTCTTCCTGAGCAACCTGTACAGCCGCGAACCGATCAGCAACGTGCTGTTCCACGCCGAAGGGGATCCGGATCTGCGGGACTTGGTGCTGGACATGTATCGGGAAGCACATTACTCGGATGATTTCAGTTTCCGCATGCTGAATCACCTGCTGTCCGTGTTCTTTATCCGGATCCTGCGGCGGTATGAGGATCAGGCGGTCGTAGACGCTGGCGGACAGGGAAGGGCAGGGAGCCCTGTCCCGGCTATGCTCAGCTATATTTATGATCACTTTACTGAGATCTCATTGGATGAGCTGGCGGAAAAGTTCAATTATTCTGCCTCGCACTGCTCCCGGTTGATCGGGATGCATACAGGCCGCGGGTTCCAGTCGATCCTGCGTGACGTGCGGATGCAGCAGGCATGTTCTGTGCTGCTGACCACAGGTGACTCCGTCGCTGAGGTCAGTGGCAAGGTCGGATACGCCAACCCGGAGTCCTTCATCCGTGCTTTTGAAAAGCAGTTCGGCGTTTCACCGGCGGCGTTTCGGAAGCAAAACGCTGTGTCATAAGAAGGTTTTACGGTGTATTCATGCCTGATGGGACGGATTTGTTGAAAGAGCATGTATCCATAGAGGAGTGATCGAGCCATTTTTCATGCCTCAGGAGTTCGAAATTTCAAAAGGGCATGCCAAGAGGAATCATTATAGATTTCTTGGGCATGCCTTTTATATGCATAGAGGAAAAAGGACATGATTTGAGCCTGATCGAAGAAGTGTTCATAAAAAGGATAAAAACCAAGTGCATAGAATCGCAAGAATTATCAGTTATTGATGATCGATTCGATCATTGGATCTCGATGTCGGGACTGATATAATATAGTCAAAGCATCGGAGAAACTATATAAGGAGGCAGCTATGATCATCATCGGAATCGATATCGGAGGGACCCATTTCCGCATCGGAGCGGTGGAGGATGGGCATATGCTGAAGTTCGAAAAAGTGCCTACAGCCTCGGTCTTCTGCACCAGCAATGCCATCGAGGATCTGGCCCGGAAGATCCGGTCTTTCGGGGAAGGGATCGATTACAAGGCGGTGTCCGTCGGCATCCCTGCGGCGCTGGATCGCGCACGGAAAACAGTCCTGCAGGCGCCGAACCTGAAATTCATGGAGCGGATCCCGGTCGTGGACGGGTTGAGTGCTTTGCTGGGTGTGCCTGTGATCGCGGAGCGTGATGTGACCATGGGTCTGTGCTATGACGCTGCGAAATACGATCTGCCGCAGGAAGGTATGATCTGCGGGATCTACTTCGGAACCGGCGTGGGCAACGCGATCCTGCTGGATGGAAAACCATGGAAGGGGCACAATGGTGTGGCCGGTGAACTGGGGCACATCCCGGTCCATGGCAGCACGATCCCTTGCGGATGCGGCAATATCGGCTGTATGGAATGCAGTGCAGGCGGCAAGTATCTGGCGGTCCTGCAGAAGGAAAAGTATCCGGACACGCCCATCGGAAAGCTGTTCGCCGTACATGCAGCGGAAGTACCGCTTGTTGAATTCGTGGATCTGATGGCGCAGGCGGTGGCGGCGGAAGTCAACATCCTGGATCCGGATGCCTTAGTCATCGGCGGTGGGGTCATGAACATGGAAGGCTTCCCAAAGGATCTGCTGAAAGAGCGGATCGAAGCGAGATTAAGAAAACCCTATCCGGCCGAAAGCCTGGAGATCCTCTTTGCGGAGGATGAGCCGGATAAGAGCGTGGTAGGTGCTGTGCGTTTTGCTTTGAACCAACTGAGAGGAGAAAAAGAATGCTGAAGGATCTGAGAGTGAATAATGTTGCTGCCCCCCTGGCACTGGATGAGGCGCCGGTATTCAGCTGGCGCATGGACTGTGCGCGCACAGGAGCCCGGCAGACCGCCTATCGTGTGGTGGTTTCTGCAGAAGAAAAGACTCTTTGGGACAGCGGCCGTGTAGAGAGTGCAGACTCCCTCGGGATCGCCTGCCCTGTGACATTGGAAAAAGAGTCTGATTATCAGTGGAGCGTCACCGCTTGGGATGAGACCGGTGCGGAGCACACGGCGGAGTCTTCCTTCGGGACCGGCTTGATGGGTGAAGATCTTGAAGCCTGGCACGGTGCGGAATGGATCGGCCCGGACGAAATGTACCTGGCGGCCGAAACGATCCCTGTTTTCCGTCTGGAATACGCCATCCAGATCGAAGAAGGCGGGCGGAAAGCCGGCGTTATTTTCGGCGCGAACGATCCTCGCCTCCTTTCTTCTACCAAAAACAACTACCTCATCCATGGGGAAAACTATATGAGCTGCGTGCTGAACGTCGGGCAGATCCCCGCGACGGTGGAATTCTACCGCAAAGGATATGCGCCGGGCGAAGAGGGCGAAGTGTGCTTTGCTGTGATCGAAGTGCCGGAAAGCATCATTTCTGAGGCAAATCGCTTCCAGCCGCATCGGTTTGAGTTGATCTGCAGCGGCAACCAGCTGGATCGCATCCTGTTGGACGGGACTGCTTTGGAAACAGACGAAGAGAACGCTCGTCTGGTACGCAGACCGATGAACATGGAACCGGAGCACACGCATCTCGTGCTCAATCCGCTGAAGAAAATCATTGACGTGCCGATCTATCCGCGTCTGAACGAAGTCGGCTTTGTGACCGACGAGGCCAGCACCGCTCGCTTCAGTGGCTATTCCATCCGCCATTATGCCCACGAGCATGCGGAGATCTTTGGCGCCTCCACCGGTGCAACCTTCAAGATCTTCTCCGGGAAACCTGGCCTGACCATCGAAGAGGACGTGATCACTGCCGGACCTGGCACCTTGACCTATGCCGATCCTTCGTATGCGTCAGTGCCGATGCTGCGTAAAGAATTCACGTTGGAGAAACCGATCGCTTCTGCCCGCCTGTATGCTGCTGCATGGGGCATCTACGAGATCGAGATCAATGGACAGAAGGCAGGCGATGATTATCTGGCGCCTGGCGATATGGACTTCCGTCAGCACGTCGTATACGAGACCTATGACGTGACAGGATTGCTCAAGGAAGGTGCGAACGCCATCGGAGCCATTGTGGCATCCGGCTGGTACGGCGATCAGTCCTCCTATACCATCGAGAACTATAACTGGTACGGGGATCGGCAGGCGCTTCTGGCACTGCTCGCCGTGACCTATGCCGATGGGGAGACCGTCTACCTGCCGACTGACGGCAACTGGCAGTACTATGGCGAAGGTCCTGTCCGCTACGCAGGCAATTTCAATGGCGAGATCTACGACGCCCGGCGTGAGCAGGCGGTCGAAGGCTGGACCAAGGCCGGTTTTGCCGGCGCTGGATGGCGTCCCGCAACGCTGATGGGCAGCAAGGTCTTCGGCCAGGAACCCATCATCACGGCAAAACCGGACCCCTACGTTACCAAGGTGGAAGAGCGGACTGCCCAATATGTCGGCTCCGAGACCCGCGGGGCGGACCAGGATACAGTCTATATCTACGACATGGGCATCAATATGGTCGGTGTGCCGGAGATCACCCTGCCCGAAGGAAAGCCTGGGCAGAAGATCACGGTCCGCTACGCGGAGATCTGCTATCCGCGTTTGAAGAAAGACAACCCGTATTATTACGGTGATCTTGCCGGCCTGATCCTGACGGAGAATCTGCGCGGTGCATTGGTCACCGACAAGTACACCATGAAAGGCGAGGGCACGGAAGTCATCCACCCGCGGTTTACCTTCCATGGCTATCGCTACGTCGAGATTTCGGGTACGGACGATCCGATTCCTGCGGAAAATATCAAAGGCATCGTGCTGAGCTCCGTTCGTGCGACCTCCCACTATCAGTCTTCCAATCCGCTGACCAACCAGCTGTTCGATAATATCATCTGCTCTACCAGCGGCAACCATCTGTCCATCCCGACGGACTGCCCGCAGCGCGACGAGCGTCTGGGCTGGGCCGGTGATGCGCAGGTCTACAGCGAAGCGGCGGTCTACATGGCCGACATGCGCGCTTTCTATGCGTACTTCGATCAACTGCAGAGGGAAGCACAGGGTTCGGACGGTACGTTCCATCTGTTCGCGCCTTCTTACAATGAGACCGGAAAGGCTTTCGCCCTGGGCTATACCTGGAACGCGGCCGGCGTGGTGATCCCCTTCCGTACATATCTGCAGTATGGAGATCAGAAACTGCTCAAGGCCATGTATCCGGCGATGAAGAGTCATGTGCTGGGTATGATGGACTGGACCAAGGAAGGATATCAGTGCCTGTCGTCCCACATCGGCTTCCTGGGTGATCATTTGTCTGTCGTTCCTACGGATCCTTTCCTGCTGGACAACGCGCAGTTCTATCGTTCTGTCGTCTTTACGCAGCAGGCCGCAGAGATCCTGGGTGAAGACGCGGATGCTGCGACGTTCCGCAACTTCGCGGAAGACCTGAAGGCCGAGTGGAACAAGACTTTCATCGACAAAGACGGCCGCACCTGCAAGGCGGATGGGACCCTGGAAGATACTCAGGCTTCCTATGCACTGCCGCTGCTCTGCGGCATCATCTCCGATGAGAACAAACCGATGGCGCAGCTGCATCTGAAAGAAGCCTGCGAGAAGACCGATCATACCATGACCACCGGATTCATGGGCACTGGCCCCCTGCTGCCTGCTCTGACAGAGGCCGGAGAGACTGAGACTGCTTACAAACTGTTTGAGCAGACGAAATATCCGTCCTGGCTGTATCCGGTCGTCAACGGTGCCACGTCCGTCTGGGAGCGCTGGAATTCCTACACCATTGAAAATGGTTTCAGCGGCAACAACGGCATGAACTCCTTCAACCACTATTCTCTCGGCGCCGTCGGCTCCTGGATGATGGAATACCAGGCAGGTATCGCCCGTGGCACGGAAGTGGCCTTCAAGGACTTCGTCCTGCAGCCGACGCCCGGCGGACACTTCGACTGGGTGAACGCTTCGTATGATTCCATTTATGGAACGATCGAATCGAACTGGAAAACAGTGGAAGGCGCCTTGGTCGAATATGAGGCTGTCGTTCCGGCCAACACCACGGCGACCCTGTATCTCCCGGTGGGAGAAGATAAGGTCAAGGAACTTAAGCCCATGGAAGGTGCAGAATATCAGGGCATGGTCAAACGCTTCGGCAAAGATGTTGCCTGCTTCAAACTGACATCCGGCCGCTATTCCTTCACCTGGAACTGATCAGAGGGGTGTGAAATGGCTGTTTTACAAGTCAAACTATCATCAGCATCCTTGTTGAGAAGCGTTCCGGTCACAGTCATCCTTCCGGTGGACAAGGTGGCTCTGCCGGGGATGCCGTACCAGGATCCGCGTCCGTTCAAGACCCTGTATCTGCTGCATGGCATGTTCGGGGATCAGGAGGACTGGATCCAGTATACGAACATCCGCCGTTACGCGGAGGAGCATGATCTGTGTGTCGTCTGCCCGTATGGCGAGAACCGTTTCTACACCGACCAGCCGAAGGAATTTGCCCGGTATGGACAGTTCATCGGAGAAGAACTGGTCGAACTAACTCGAAAGATGTTCCCTCTTTCTACCAAGCGAGAGGACACCTGGATCGGTGGCCTTTCCATGGGCGGCTATGGAGCATTAAGAAACGGCCTGAAATATCATAAGACCTTTGGCCGGATCTGCTCCTTGTCCACGGCCAACCTGGCGGCGGATCTGGAGAAACTGCAGGAGGAAGCCCCGTTCCCGCTGTTGGACAAGCGTTTCGTCGAAAGCCTGATGGGCGGACTGGATACCATTCCTCAGAGCGACAACAGCATCGAGTGGCTGGCGGCAGACCTTGCAGGCAAGAAGGTGGACCTCCCGTCGGTCTATTTGGCCTGCGGCCTGTCCGATCCTTTCCTGAAAGGAGTCCGGAAACTCAGGGACCTGCTGCTGCAGTTGGGCTATCTGATGACGTATGACGAGCGACCCGGCGGCCATGAGTGGGATTTCTGGGACGCCGAGATCAAGGAATTTCTGGGATGATGCGCCGGATATAAAGTAACGAACAAAAATAGGAGTCTGAAAAATGAGTGAATCGTTTTTCAGACTCCCTTTCATATAGGAGAGCAAAATACGAAGACTTTTAGGCCGAATTACTTGATATATCGTCGAGGATGGCGACAGAAAGTAGTCATGGGGGTCAGAGTACTTGGAGAATCATCGAGATCGGCATCAGAAAGTAGCATCCACGGCAGCTTTACTGTCTGGTTATTATATCCTCATCTCAACAAGTACCTGGTTCAGAACGATATACTTTCTGGATTTGTTTCTAGCAAAGCAAGAAGTATTCAAGCCCATCCCATTACTTCTTAAATCTAGCTAGGCTATCCTTTGGAAGTAAAGAGCGTCGTTCGGATACTTTCATCCTGGACACAGGAAAATCTGGGAAGTAATGGTCCCGATCGGGCTACTGCCTATAGAATCAAAGCGGACATCAGAAAGTAAATGACCTCTTCGAAACAAAAGGCAAGACTATAATTCCATTACATCGATGGCCCAAAGGCTTTTTTGCAGCCTCTTATTATTGCTGAACAATCAGGACTGAGGATCTAAGAAAACACCGTTTTTTATATACTTTCTGCCATTCCCATCGACAAAGGTATCCATCTCGGAAGTGGCTTCGATCGTTACGGTCTGTCCATTGATTCCGACATCGTAACGTCCACCGCCCAAAGCCTTGACAGGATCGCCGTTCGGCAGGTGCATCTCCTGCTCCGGGGATACAGGAGGATAGACCGTGGGACGGCAGAAGAACAGGAAAAAGGCGGCGCCGATCAGGCTGAGGACGAACGCGATGGCGGAACTGCATCCCGGCGTGATGAAAGGAATGAAGCCCAGGAGAGACAGGGACAGGCCGATGTTACTGTTATAGCGATAGGAGCGGTAGCCCAGGATGGCGATCATGACACCGGAAGCGATCCCGCCGACAAGGTTCAGATCCTGCTTCGTTCCAAGCACGACCACATGGTTCGCTTTCATATACAGGCCGGACAGGCAGCCGATGGCAAAAGCGAGCAGAATGTAAGGCAGAGGATTGCGTTTTTTGGACGCATACATGACAGTGCCTCTCATCATGAAACCAGCAGCGATGAACACGAGGACCAGGACGCTGCCGGCAAAGTCGACCAAGGGGGCGAGGATCGCGGTGAGCACCGGCACCAGCAGCAGAGAAAGGAAGTACACAAAAGGTACTTTGGACTTGTGATATAAACCTGAGAAACAGGCAGCGATGAAGGATCCGGCCGCGATCCCGGCAACGGGGATGTAGCAGGTGGGGAAAGCTTTGTTCATGTGGAACAGTTTCACATAGATCGCGTTCGTGATGCTGTCCATCAGGTGGTTCATCTGCGGTACCAGAGAGGACTGCAGAACGAAGGTGCTTAAGACTCCGACCGCAAGACCGGCTGCCCACAGGGGCAATGGTGTATGATGTTGGCCGTTCAAAACTGCCTTTTTAGAAGAGGATCCGTCGGAAGTCATCAGGTTGCTGACACCAATGACACCGAACGTGAAAGTCAGTATGAGGGACAGCCAGCAGCCGAAACCATATACGACCGTAACGAATAAACTCATGAAGTAGTGATCTTTGAATAGGCCACTGGGAAGATGCTTGGAAATGTCCAGCTGATAGTGCCAGGAAAATACCGCCCAGCAGATCATCGCAAGGATCTCCATGACGAACATGGACTTTTTCCAGACTTTGCCGATCATCAGCAAGGCGACTACGATCAGCAGATGGATCACGATATAAGTCTGAAGATAAGAGTAGGTAATCATTGGAGTGCTCCTTCTCGTTTTGAACTTTTACCATGAATACGGGACGCCGATCACAAAGGTTACAGATATCAAAAAAATTTTTATAAATAGTACTTGACAAAATTGCACTCAATCTATATAATGCGCTTTAAACCGATGAAGGAGAAAAGTACACCTGACTTAAGGGCACAGCGAGCTGCGGATGGTGGGAGCGCGGCGCGGGCGGTCTCGTGGAATGGTTTCCTGAGGGCGACCTGAAACCGGCGGTAGTTTTCATTCGTGAAACACCGGGAGTAGGGAAGACGGAGATTCCCTCTGTTAACAAAGGACGCTGCATGATAGTGCGGTCAGAGTGGACATCGTAATGATGTCAAGCGGGGTGGCACCGCAGGAGAGTTTATATTCCCCTGTCCCAGCATGTTGCATGGGACAGGGGTTTTCTATTGCAGGTCTCCTGTCCGAAGGATCCCGGGGCATGTCCCCGACAGCTTTCCACAAGGAGGAAACGATCATGGCTGAAAAGAGAGTCATCAAAACCGAGGAGAAAAAGGGCCTCACTGTATCTGATATCATTTTGATCGCCGTACTGTTGGCAGCCGGCGCAGTGCTCAAATATTTCGCGGGCTCCATCATCAACTTCTTCGGCATGAAACCAAACTTCATCATCGCGATGTACTGCCTGGCGATCCTGCTGATCCGCCCGCGGTTCATCGAGTGCTTGATCATCGGTCTGCTGGCTGGTGCGATCTGCCAGGTGCTGCCGGGCACGCCCTACATCAATTTCATCAGCGAACTGCTTGGCGCGGCCGTTATGGGCCTGCTGATCAAGGTCCCCTTCCGCATCAAGAAGTTGGACCTGAACCCCGTCCTTTCCACATTCATCAGCACCGTGGTCAGCGGCGGAACGTACACCATCTGCCTGTTCCTGTTCATGCATTATGAAGCGAGCGCCATGGCCGCTTATGTGCCGATCGTACTGTGCACGGCCGTCATCAACGCCATTATCGTGCAGATCCTGTACCTGCCTTTGAAAAAAGTTCTGAACAAGTAAGAAAGAGGTGTTTCCATGATCCAGATGAAGGAGTTCTCCTTTCAGTATGCGTCCGGCAGACGACCGGCACTCAAGGATATCGACCTGGAGATCCACCCGGGCGATTTTGTCGGAGTCATCGGCAACAGTGGTGCTGGGAAAAGCACCCTGACCTATGCCATCAACGGCATCATCCCGCATTATTATCCCGGGGATTTCTACGGATCCGTGCTGGTGGACGGGATGGATACCGTCGAAACGAAGCCGGAGCAGCTGGCCGGGAAGGTCGGCAGTGTGTTCCAGGACGTGGACGCGCAGATGGTAGCCTCATACGTCGAGGATGAACTCCTTTTTGGACTGGAAAACTTCGGTGTTCCTAAAGATGAGATCGAGAGCAGACTGCAGGAAGCGCTGGAAAGGACCGGCATCACGGACCTGCGCTTCCGGGAGATCGATTCCTTAAGCGGCGGGCAGAAGCAGAAAGTCGCCGTGGCGGCCATCATCGCCCTGCGTCCGGACATCATCGTGCTGGACGAACCGACCGGTGAGCTGGATCCCGAAAGCAGTGAGCAGATCTTCTGCCTGCTCAAGTCCTTGAATGAAACCTACGGAACGACGATCGTGGTGGTGGAGCAGAAGGTCGGCCTGCTGTGCGGATATGCCAAGCGGTTGGTGCTGCTGGATCAGGGCCGGATCGTGATGGAAGGACCGGTCCGCGAAGTGCTCAAGAGCGCGGATCGCATGGAAGAGATCGGCATCCATGTACCGCGTGTGGTCTCCCTGTACAAAGAACTGGTCCGCAAGGATCTGTTCCATGGAGCGGCGCCGATCCATACGGCGGAAGCGGAGAAGATGATGCAGGAGGTGCTTTCATGATCACATTTGAGAACGTTTCCTTCGGTTATATCGAAGAAGGAAGCACCTTGAAGGATCTGTCCTTCACCATCGAAAAAGGGTCGGTCACCGCGCTCATCGGCGCGAACGGCGCCGGAAAGACCACACTGGCCAAGCTCATTCGAGGTCTGATCCGGCCGACATCCGGACGTATTCTTTTCGAAGGAGAGGATATCCGCCAGATGAAGACCAGTACCATGGCGGCACATATGGGATATCTGTTCCAGAATCCGGACCGGCAGATCTGTAAGAATACGGTGGGAGAGGAACTGGATTTCACCCTGGAGAAAACGGTGCAGGACGAGGCCGAGCGCGAAAAGCTGAAAGCCGAAGTCCTGGCGGCACTGCAGCTGGATGCGGAAGATGAACCGTTCCTGCTGAGCCGTGGTGAGCGGCAGAAGATCGCCCTTGCCTCCGCTCTGGTACATCGTCCGGAACTCCTGATCCTGGACGAACCCACGACGGGTCTGGATTATAAAGAGTGCACCCAGATCATGGAATATGTCAAGCGCCTGAACCAAGAGGGCGTTACGGTGGTCATGGTGTGCCACGACATGGAGATCGTGCTGGATTATTCAGATCATGTGATCGTCATGCGGGATGGAAGGATCACGGCGGACGGCCGGACCCGTAAGGTCCTGCGGGATGCACAGGCACTGGCGGCATCCGCGCTTCTGCCGCCGCAGATCATCGGCCTGGCCACGATGCTGCAGGCAGATGGATTCACAGGCTTCGAAGAGGTCTGCACGGTGGACGAGATGACCGCGTGTGTGGAAGCGTACAGAAGGGAGGCACAAGCATGAAAGGGTTGATGAACTACTTTCCGGGCGATACCTTCCTGCATCGGATGGACCCGCGCAGCAAGATCCTGTTCTCCCTCTTGATCTGCATCGCCTGCTTTGTGACCAATAACCTGTACGTTCTGCTGGGGATCCTGGTGCTGGATCTGTTGATCGGCGTTTGCGGCGGGATCTTCAAACAGGCATTGAAGCTTTTGAAAGGCCTTCTGAAGATCGCCCTGTTCCTGTTCATCCTGCAGGCACTGGTGGTACGTACCGGAGAGCCTGCGTTCTACATCGGGAAAATGGCAATCACGTGGGATGGCCTTAAGACCGCTTTGCTGGGCGTCCTGCGATTGATCGACATCACGCTGCCCCTGGCACTGATGATCTCCCTCACTCGCATGTCCGATCTATCGAATGCCTTGGTCAGCCGCTGGCATGTGCCCTATAAATATGCTTTCGCGGTGACCTCCGCGATCCGCTTCATCCCGGTATTCACTTCGGATCTGAATGGTATCATGGAGGCGCAGACCGCCCGCGGCGTCGAGTTCGATACGCGGAATTTCTTCAAAAAAGTGGGTCTCATCGTACCCCTGTGCGTGCCGCTTCTGATCTCTTCCGTCAAGAAGATCGAGACCGCGGCCATGGCCGTGGAGCTGCGGGGCTTCAACCTACGCACCAAGGACAGCAGCAGTAAGGTGGCGCAGTTCCGCCTGCCGGACTATCTGCTGATGCTGCTGGGGCTGGGGCTGATCGTGCTGGCAGTGCTGCTGTAATTGAATCAAAGGCCGTCTTATGCTATAATGGCACAAGACGACCTTTTTTTGATAAGGAGAAACAAATGGACCAGGAAAACAAACAGCCAACATACCCAGAGAATTATCAAAGGATCACAGGATACTGTGCCAAATGCGGGGCACCGCTTCAGGAAAATGCCATGTTCTGCTCTCAGTGTGGCTCGATGGTAGGCCGCGGTCAGATGGCAGAACTCTATGCCGCTCCACCGGTCCGTGACGACAGGAGCTTTGCCGCCGTTTATGCTCCACCGGAGTATTTCGGGCATCCAGCCCCCGTGTACGCGGCACCTCCCAAAAGATCGTTCCTGCAAAAGCTCTTTGGGAGAAAGCACTGATCATGGCAGTGCCATACGCGCTTACCTCCTGCGTGTGGGAGATCACGCTGGCCTGCTGCTTTTCCTGTGCATATTGCGGCTCACGCGCCGGAAAAGCGAGGCCTTATGAACTGACAACAGAAGAATGTCTGGACGTGGTGCAGCAGCTCTCTGATCTGGGCTGCCGGCGGGTGTCATTGATCGGGGGAGAAGTGTTTCTCCGCAAAGATTGGGACAGGATCGTTTCAGCCTTGACTGCGCAGGGCATCCGCACCGCGATCATCACCAATGGATTCTTGTTCTCCGAGGATCTCATCGACAAGATCAAGGCGGCACAGGTGGAATCGGTCGCGGTTTCGTTGGACGGAACGCGGGTCCTGCACGATCGTTACCGGCAGGAGGGCAGCTTCGATCGCGCACTGGCCGCCATCGATGTGCTTACGTCCGCAGGCATCCCCGTGTCTGTCATATCGACCCTCAACGCCGAAAATGTGCAGGTCCTGGAAGATCTGTACGATACGCTGCGGCAGTATCCGATCTTTGCCTGGCAGCTGCAGGCCTGTTCTCCCATGGGCAACGCCGCCGCGACCGGCATCGAGTATCATTTTGATTTCAGGCAGGTCATCTCTTTTGTTCGGAAACATGCCGAGAATGCGCCTTTCACCTTGGGCATCGCGGATAATATCGGGTACTTTACGGAGGAAGAAGGCGTTTTGCGCGGCGGTGGCGTTTTCCCCGGGTGTAGTGCCGGCTTGAGCGGGATCGGCATTGACAGTGTCGGCAATGTTCGGGGCTGTGAAGCGATGTATGATGATGCCTTTATCGAGGGCAATCTGCGGGAGCGGACCCTTGCGGAGATCTGGAACGATCCTGATGCCTTCCGATACAACCGGGCTTTCGATCCGTCGCTTTTGACTGGTGCCTGCGCCGAGTGTGCCTATGGCGCCAGGTGTGCCGCCGGCTGTCGTTCCTATAATTATTTTGTGCATGGGAAACTCTACGAATCCCCGTTCTGTGCGAGGAAGGCAACATAACCGTCAGGCACGCAAGATCCTATGACCAAAAAACAGGGATGTGAAGAAACGAGATCATCGTTTTTCCACATCCCTGTTTGTTATACTTGTTTTTTCAGTCCCGACCCACGGGTGGAGCAATGGAGCATCTACAGTATGCTTGTTTCCAAGTCATGACCAACTGATGGAGGAATGTTGCCTCTGCAGTATGCTTGTTTCCCAGGCTATGACCCACTGAAGGGGGAACGCAGCGTCTACAGTATGTCAGCTTCCAAAGCTATGACCCACGGGTGGAGCAACGGAACATCTACAGTATACTTGTTTCTTAAAACCTGACCCACTGTCTAAATAGCAGAGCCTTTTCAGTATGCCTGTTTTTAAAACTTACCCACTGTCAGGGCAGCAGAGTCTCTTTCGTATGCTTCAGAGCCCTAAAACAGGGATCGAAGGATCAGTAGGGTTCTGCCAGCCTCTTCTTGATCCTGACGACCAGGAAGATCCCGACGAGGATGAAGGCCGCGATGTATTTCATATCCGTATCCGGTGGATACTCCAGAATGATGTCAGCACGCTCTATGAACCGAGTGGCGGCAAACACGAACGCGGCGATAAAAAGCACTTCCAATAGGAAGAATTTGCCATTAAACTTCACTTTGCGGCGCATCGCCCTCCAGATGTGGCCGAGCAGTCCCAAGACGATGGCGACGGCGGTCGCACCGAACATAATGGTCAAATTCGTGTAGATCGCGCCTCCTTCGATGGGGATCTCGCCGTCCATCAAGGTGATCTGAAAGCCCAGTTTGTGCGGCAGCCAGGTATACAGCGTGGTCACATAGATCAGCACCAGGACGGCCAGCAGCAGCCGATTGACCCAGCCCTTCTTTTTATCCAGGATGCGCTGGATCGCATCGTTGTACAGCTGCAGGTATACGTATTCGATCAATACAAAAACGATCAATGCAATGAATCCGACCATGGTCATCCTTCAAACATCTGGACTGCGGTCTGCAGCTGCTCGATGATGTTGATGTGCTGCGGACATGCAGCCTCACACTGTCCGCACTGGACGCAGTCCGAAGCCTTGCCGCCGCGGCTGGTGTTCCATCCGTAGCTGCCCTTGGCAGCGGCCATATGGTTGAAGATATAGACCTTGTTCATCGCTTCGAAGACGCCGGGGATGTTGATCTCCATCGGACATCCTTTGACACAGTACTGGCAGGCGGTGCAGGGAATATGCGGGATCGCATTCAAAGCCGCGCGGGCTTCGTCGATGACCTTGTATTCCTCGGCGCTCATGGGGTGGAAATCCTTCATGGTCTTCAGGTTATCCTTCATCTGCTCCACATTGCTCATACCGCTGAGGGCTACGATCAGGCCTTCAACGGAAGCGGCGAAGCGGATCGCCCAGGAAGAAAGGGACGCATCCGGGTCCGCATCGTGGAAGATCTTGGCGACGGGTTCGGGCAGGTCGGCAAGAGAACCGCCTTTGACCGGTTCCATGATGATTACGGGCTTGCCATGCTTGCGGGCGACTTCATGGCAGAGTTTGGACTGCACTTTCGGATCTTCCCAGTCCGCGTAGTTGATCTGCAGCTGGACGAACTCCACTTCCGGATGCAGGGTCAGGATCTGATCCAGCTTGTCGGCTGTGTCGTGGAAGGAGAAGCCCAGATGTTTGATCAGGCCTTCTTCTTTGCGGGCTTTCGCGAAATCCCAGATGCCGAAGCGATCGAAGCTTTCGGTACGGGTATCGCCCAGGTTGTGCAGCAGATAGAAATCGAAATAACCGGCGCCGGTGCGTTCCAGAGAGGTATAGAACATCTGCTGGGCTTCTTCGGCGGTCTTCGGACCGGCCCAGGCCGGCAGCTTGGTGGCCAGCTGGAAGCTCTCGCGCGGATAGCGGTCAACAAGAGCGGTCTTGATGGCTTCTTCGGATTTGCCGTTGATATATCCATAGGCGGTGTCAAAATAGGTAAAGCCGGCGTCCAGGAAAAGATCGACCATCTCCTTGACCTGCTCTACGTCCACTTCTTCTCCCAGCATGGGCAGGCGCATCAGGCCGAAGCCCAGTTTCGGGATCTGTTCTCCTAAATAGCTCATGTAAGTACATCCTTTCTGTTTGTTTCCGATACGGTTGCAGTATCGATATTATAACATATATGATTTCCAATATACAAGAAAAAACCAGCCCGCGGCGGCAGGCTGGAAAAGAACAGGATTTTAGGGAGTGCTTATTGCTCCTTTTTTTGATCCCGCAGGTGGAACAGGACCGCTAACGCGGCGATGATCCCGGCGGAGGCGAAGGTCCAGGTATATCCCAGATGCTCCGAGGTCAGACCGAAGGTGGCGGCACCGGCACCCTGACCCACATCCTGAAAGAGCATCAGGGAGGAGTTGGCGACGCCGCGGCGTTTCTCAGAGACCCGGAGCAGGACGTCCGCCTGCAGATACTGCGAATAGATCGTGCCGCCGAAGGCGATGACGATGGACGCCGCCAGCATCATGACCAGATTCTGCGCGAAGGCGATCATGAAGATACCGGTTCCGGCGATGATCGTGCCGAGAGTGATGATCCGCTTCACCGCCAGCTTCGCCCGCAGCCGGCCCGCGATGAGCCGGGTGGCGACGATGGCGAGATTGTGAACCGTAAAGAACAGGCTCATACCGGCGATCTGCCGGCTCTCACCGAAGGTAAGGGCGAAATTGTTCACGGCGCTGAAACCAAAGCAGGCAAAGAAGAACAGCAGGCAGGGGAGCAGTACAGAGGTTTCGATGACCGTACTGATGCGGAAGGGCTGACGGGCACCGGCAGAGACCGGTTCCGGCTTGTATTCATCTTTGTACAACAGAGCGGCGATCCAGGAAAGGATGGGCACCAGAGCGGTGGCGGTAAAGAAGGCCGCCGGGCTCACATGGTCGTACAGATAGAGGCCCACGATCGGAGAAAAGATCGCCGGCAGGGAACTGGAGATACCGAAAACCCCCAGCGCGTCCACCAGTTTTTCCTTGGGAGAAACGTCGGAGATGCAGGTCGGCGGGACAGGAAAGAAGATGCCCTGGGAGAAGCCGCTCATGCAGCGCATCAGCAGGATACCCAAAACGGACTCTCGCAGCAGGAAGAAGCCGAAGGCGTTCAGCGTGAACAGGCTGACCCCGGCCATCAGCATGGGTTTGCGGCCCACACGGTCGATCAGCGGTGAAAAAACAAACCGGGTCAGCAGGCCGAGAATGGTCATCCCGGCGCCCATCAAGCCGACATCCGTATTGCTGCCTCCGATGCGCAGCATGTGGACGGGCAGGATATAGATATAAGCGAAATTCGTAAAGGAAGCGAAAACGGAGCAAAGGTTGATCAGGATGAAATTGCGGCTCCAAAGGCTTCTTGCTGTCATACAATACCTCCAAGGATCGTGGTTTATATTGGTATCTTACCACGTCCTCGGAGGTACATACAAATGGTTATAACGAATATCGCGATATGCAATTATAGAATATCAGGCCTGTAATTTGTCGTAATGGTTCCAGAAAGGCATCAGACGCTCCCAGACCTTGTCACAGCCGCCGGCACTGGAGGATTCCAGATTGACCGGAAGCACCGGATCGTGCAGGGACATGCGGACCAGGACCCAGCCACGGACGCCGTCCAGATCGAAGGAGATGCGGACGCCTTCGTAGTTTGGCTCTACGATGCGGAACGCGGGCTCCGCCGCGGAAAACGCTTTGAAATCCGCAAGGACCTGCTGCCCATAGGCGGCGAAATCCTCTGTCTGGATGGAGAAACGCACTTCGCGGGCTTCAGCCGGCTGCTTCAGAGTGCGGATCAGATCCTCGATCCGTCCGCCTTCGGCCTTCATACGGGCCATCCGGCAGATGATCTTCACAGCGATATAAGCACCGTCGTCGGAGAAATGATTCTCGCGGAAAGCACCATGCCCGGAGGTCTCGATGGCCAGCTCGCAGGGGGAACCTTCTTCGTTCAGCAGGATCCCGCGGTCGATGACGTTTTTATAGCCGCGACGGTACCTGAGGTGATGCAGATGCAGGTCATTTTCCAGGAAGTCCGCCAGTTCGTCGGAGGTGACGGAATCCGTCACGACCCAGCTGTCCGGGCAGGTCTCGGCCACGATAGCGGAAATCAGGGCGATCAGCGTGTTGCGGTTGACCTCCGTGCCATCGGCAAAGACCACTGCACCGCGGTCACCGTCGCAGTCGAAGATGACGCCCAGGTCGGCCTTAGCAGCAAGGACCGCCTCGCGGATCGAAAGCATGGCGGTTTCGTTCTCCGGGTTAGGGATGTGATTTGGGAAGTGCCCGTCCGGATCCAGGAACTGACTGCCGGAAATGTCCGCTCCAAGCGATTCCAGGATGTCCGTGGCGAAAAAGCCGGAAGCACCGTTGCCGGAATCCACGACGATGTGCAGTCCGGTCAGGGGATGATCATAGTCGGCAGCCTGGACGCTTCCACAGATGATCTGCTTCATGTGGGCGCTGTACAGCCCTTTCAGATCAAAAGGATGGACCTGCAGATCCGCTGCATCCGGCAGAGGCAGCGCATCTCCTGATGCGAAAGGTGCGGTCAGTTCGATGGCGATATCCAGGATGCGGTCCAGATCCTCGTGGGAAATGGCCCCTTGTTTCGTAAAGAATTTCAAGCCGTTGCGGTTGAAGGGCAGATGGCTGGCCGTGATCATGATCGACCCGTCAAAATCACTGTCGGGCAGGATGACCGACTGGAACATAGCCGGCGTGGTGATCAGACCGCAGTCGAATACCTGGCACCCGGCAAGACCGATGGTGCAGGCCTGCATCAAGGCGTCGGCGGTGATGCGGCTGTCGTGGCCGAGACCGATTTTCAGCATATCTGCCGGTTTGCCGGTGGTCTGTGCAAGGAAGCGGGCGAAGGCCTTGGCGATCCAGGCAGCCAGCTGAGGTGTTAAGGTAAGAGGTTCCTTCTCCGTGGCGATGGCGGCGCCGCGGACATCATTGCCGTTCTGCAGACGGCGGAAGGATTGGGAGAGAGATAATGCAGACATGAGTGATCCTCGCTTTCGGAGAATATGATTGCTGCTTGTATCATATCATGGATCCCGAAAAAA
>JAEEGL014235819.1_pt1 | contig 27480 bp, 24 predicted proteins | sample 9134231 | NCBI WGS metagenome assembly JAEEGL01 (sample SAMN16246548, study PRJNA631951) | gut metagenome | biome: gut microbiome; feature: rumen; material: fiber-attached | host: Bos | place: Iran: Karaj | collected 2018-10
CAAAAATCCCCGACGGCATAATGCCTTCGGGGAAAAGGTGGAGCGGGATACGAGATTCGGACTCGCGACTTTCACCTTGGCAAGGTGACACTCTACCACTGAGTTAATCCCGCGTGCCCGATTATTATATGGTCGAAGGCTTTTTTTGTCAACAGGTTTTTCAAGTATCCACGTCACTGATGTCGTAATCAAGCTGAATATGGACCTCGTAGCCCGGTGCAGCCTCCTTTACATCGGCCAAAATATGGTTATATAGACCCTTAATATCCTTCTCGTCGAAGTCGATTATGATGTCGAATGTTATTCTCTTTTTCTCTGCATCAATATAAAAGCCGTGCATCTGGATCACGTTTTCGTGATTCATGACAAGGCGGGTGATCTCCGAACGCATGGCCATGAACTCATCATCACCCGTATTTCTCGAGTAGATGCCGACTGCCGTCAGTATTACGCCCGTACCGCTGTAGACCTGCTGCTCGATCTCACGTGTGAGCGCATCGATCCTGTCAGCGGTCATGGTGTCATCAACCTCGATATGGAGCGAACCCAAAAACTTGTCGGGTCCGTAATTGTGCAGGACAACGTCGTACACGCCGTAAATGCCGTCAATCGCCGCAACGGCCTTTTTGACCTTGCCTGTCACCGAGCTCTCGACCCTGTGACCGAGCATGTCATCAACAGCCTCACGGATGATGTCTATGCCCGCCTTGAGGATGAACAGAGAGATAAGGATACTGACATAAGCTTCTATATTGACCTTGAAGATCAGGTAGATACCCGCGGAAATAAGGACCGCGGTAGAGAGTACGGCATCAAACAGCGCATCTGTACCGGATGCGGTAAGAAGCTCGGATCTTGCTTTTTTGCCGTTGGACCGGAAATAAAGACCCAGTCCGATCTTGGCAAAGATAGCCACGGTAATGACTATGAGCTGAAAGACTCTGAAATCCGCCTCCGACGGTTCGATGATCTTCTTGACCGATTCGATCAATGCGGTAATACCTGCATACAAGATGATTCCCGCGATGATGATCTGTGTCAGATACTCGATCCTGCCGTGTCCTAAAGGATGCTTCTTATCCGGTTTTCTGTTGGCAAGCTTGGTGCCGATTATGGTAATGACTGAGGACAAGCTGTCGCTCGTGTTGTTGACTGCATCAAGGACCATCGCTATCGATCCTGCCGCCAGACCCGCTATGGCCTTGGCTGATGCCAGGACCAGATTTGCCGCGATTCCTACTGCGCCCGTACGGACGATTATCTTTTCGCGGTTGTCCGTTCTGTCTTTACCGACTCCCATTACCTGTTCTCCTTAAAAACGGTTTTAGTCGACAGGACTGAACATATCCTTGCCGACACCGCAGATGGGGCATGTCCAATCATCGGGAAGGTCTTCAAATGCCGTGCCCGGAGCAATGCCGTTATCGGGATCGCCTATCTCGGGATCATAAATGTAGCCGCAAACGCACTGATACTTTTTCATATCAATTACCTCCTAAAGATTGTGATAAAGATATTTTACTATTTGCCTGTGATTTTGTAATCAGATAATTGTAACTTGGGTTTTATCCGCTAAAATATCAACTATGAGTAAGAAATCCGAATTAAATCTTAAAAAGAAGAAACTCGATCCCGCGGCGCTGTTTGTTATCGCTGCCGCTCTTTTGATCTACAGCCCATTTCCTTCAATGAACCAGTTAAGCGGCTGGGTACTCGACTGCTCGATCCAGATCAAGCTCGGTCTTGACGCAATCGCATCCGGTCATTTCATTACCGACGAGATATACAGCTGGCACGAAGGACTGATATTTACCGCGCATGAGACCGGCTGGTATCTGATACTCGGATTCATCTATAAGTTCTTCAAGTTTTGGGGCGTTCTCGCAGTCTGCTGTCTTTTCACATACGGCACATCAGTTACTGCGGCAAATTACATCAGAAAGACCGCGCATCCTTTGATCTGCCTTGTCGTAATGGTGTTTGCCTGCCTGTTCAAGGGCTTCCCCGACTATAACGCCAGACCTGCCACGACTTCTGCTTTCATCGTCATGATCACAGTAGTAATCATGCTTGGCACAAAGAAACCCGCCTTCAAAGCCTGTGTTTTCGCGGCCGGGGCCTTCTTCCTCGCGTGGCTCCACGGCGGAATGCTCCCGCTTTATTTCGCGATCCTTGCGGTGTTTATCGTGATCGAACTGATATACAAGCAATGGCGCACAGCCGTAACGCTCATCTGCGGAGCGGTATTGGGCTTTGTAATCTCTATCGCCAATCCCATCGGAATCAGACTTTGGACCTACGCGCTCAACCAGTCGGCAGCCAAGGCCGTCTGGGCTGAGATCGACGAATGGAATCCTGTCACATTTACGATTATCCAGATGTTCCTTATCCTTATGGTCCTGGTTGGATTCATGTGCGGAAAAGGCGTCAGGGAATTCGAGAAAGACGCTATCACCAAACTCTGCCTGTTCTGCATGTTCCTGATAATCTCATGCGTCTACAGAAGGTTCATGCTCCATTTCACGCTTATGTTCCTGCTTTTTGCTCCGGCGGCATATCAGAATGTCATCATCTGGCTTACGGGGCATTTCCTTCCGGAACTCAAAGGCACAAAGACCGAACTGTCAGGCGCTTTCTATTACATCCTGATCTCGGTCTGCATCGTTATGCTCATTGGCGCAGGAATAATCAACACGAAGGCTTACCTGCCCACCGGAACAATGGACGATATCGAGAAGATGGCTGCTTACGACAAGGATGTGGTCACGTTTGTTAAGGACAAGGGCTACAAAAAGATATTCAATGACTTCAACAGCGGCTCATGGCTCGTTTTCCACGGGGTCAAGGTCCACATCGACAACCGCGTTGACCCTTATATCAGCGAATTCTCGGAAGTTGACCACATGTCCGGAAAGATGGACATAACGACTCTTTTCGAGCTGGATGACTTCAGATCCCAGTACGAAAACGACGCATTCGTAATGACGACGAATCCCGGATTCAGTCCGCTCTTATTTGAGATCGAAAACTACGCTTCAGACCGCTACAAGGTCGTTTACGACAAAACGCTGACTTCAACCGTAAAGAACGGCGAGACATTGCGCTGGGTAGTCATCGAGTGCATCTGAGCCTGTTACGGCTCTTTTCAGCTGCCTTTTCCTGTCCTCAAAATCGAGACTTTGCGGTCTCGAAAGAGACTTCAAGTTTGATATACTTTTATCAAAGACAGACATTGAGGGCGGATCATTTATGGCAAAGAAGAATGTTACATTTTTCTGCAAGGAATGCGGCTACGAGGCAATGGGCTGGATGGGCAAATGTCCTTCCTGCGGCATGTTCAACACATTTGTCGAAGCCCCTGCAGAAGAATCCCGTAAGGCGGCGAAGACCGATTCACCCGCTCTTTCCGCCAACACATATTCATGGACAGACTCATCGGTAACCGTAAGACTCACCGACGCAGGCAAGGAGAACTACAAAAGGATATCCAGCGGCACGGCAAGTCTGGATCTTCTTTTCGGAGGCGGCATCACGGAAGGTTCCGTCACGCTCGTCTGCGGCGAGCCGGGAATCGGCAAGTCCACGATACTGATGCAGATCGCCAATTCGTATAAAGGCGAAGGCGAGGTCCTTTATGTCTCCGGCGAAGAGTCACCCGCACAGATCGGAATGCGTGCCGAGCGTCTTGGCATCAAGCGCAATATCCTGATTTGCAGCGAGACAAGATTCGAGAAGGTGGCCGAGCAGATCAAGGCCAATAAGCCCTGCCTTTGCATTATCGACTCAATACAGACTCTCTATTCTGAGCAGGTGGCGGGAACTCCGGGCGGAGTTGCACAGACCCGCGAAGTGACCGCAGGACTCATCAGGATCGCCAAGACGAACGGAATAACGATAATCATGGTCGGTCACATAACCAAAGACGGTACCATTGCCGGACCGAAGACCATTGAGCACATGGTGGATACCGTACTCGTTTTTGAGGGCGATGCAACAGGCGGATACAGGATAATCCGCTCAGCCAAGAACAGATTCGGAAGAAGCAACGAGATAGCGTTTTTCGAGATGGGCGAGAAAGGTCTCATACCCGTGGAGAGCTCACAGGCACTGCTGGTCGCGGGACGTCCTATAGACAGTCCGGGTTCTGTCCTTACTTCCACCATCGAAGGCAACGATGCGCTGACAGTCGAAGTCCAGGCGCTTGTCGCCGAGAGCGTTTATCCCAATCCCCAGCGTATGACCGCAGGTCCAGACCGCAACCGCATCATGATGCTCCTCGCGGTTTGCGAGAAGATGATCGGCTTAGGTCTCGGAACAAAGGACTGCTTCATCAATGTAATAGGCGGACTCAAGGTAAGCGATCCGGCAACGGATCTCGCAATATGCGCAGCCCTTGTCTCTTCTGCAAGAGGCATAGCCGTAAGGAAGGATACTTTGATCCTGGGCGAGGTCGGATTATCAGGTGAGATAAGACCCGTTACACGCATACTCAAGCGCTGCCTCACTGCCGCCAAGATCGGTATCAAGACAGTAGTACTGCCCGGAAGCTGCAGGTCCGCCGTGGAGAAGGAAGAGACCGGTTCGGGTAATGCACAGCTCCCGGAATTCATTTACGCTGACAATCTTAAGGAAGCCATAGACATCTTGTTCTCATAATCAAAGGAGGGCGCGCCATGAACAGAAAATGTTATTTCCTCATACCCGCGGCAGGAAGCGGCAAGCGTATGGGCGGTCCCGTACCGAAGCTCATGATCGATGTTCTGGGTCTGCCCGTCATTGCCAGAACGATAGGTGCGATAGACGATTACGCATCATCTTATCCTGATATCGACTGCAGGGTCATTCTCATAACCACCGATGACTTAAAGCCGAAGCTCATGAGCATCGTGACGGATTATTTCCCCGGACTCGACATCAGCTACGCAGAGGGCGGCGCGACAAGATCCGCTTCTGTTTTGAACGGAATAAGAGCAATTGAGGAAGCCGATCCCGAAGACCTCGTGCTTATTCATGACGGCGCAAGATGTCTTGTGACCAAGGAAGAGATAGCTGCCGTATATGAAGGCCTTGAGAATTCTCCGGTCTGCGCAAGCGCAGTCGCAGTCAAGGATACTCTTAAGAAGACATCCGTATCCAAAGACGGGAAAGTCATAGTCGAATCCACTCCCAACCGCAGCGATTTTTATGCGGTAAGGACTCCGCAGGGCTTCAGGTATTCCGAGCTTATGAAATGTCTGGATTACTATGCTTCGGAAGAAGGCGTCCACGCAACCGATGACACACTGATCGCAGAGAGGTGCGGACTTCCCGTAACTCTCGTTGAAGGAAGTTATTCGAACATAAAGATAACAACGCCCGAAGACGTCGCAGTTGCCCGTGAGATCGTCAGATCCAGATGGCAGAAACAGCCTTTTGAGGATTAAAGAGTTTTCTTAAAAGACAGGATAACAAAGGCCTGTATGCCCTCGCCCCTGCCAAAGGCTGTAAGGCCTTCGCCCGTTGTTGCGGTTATTCCCACGGAAGATGAAGGCAGACCGAGAAGCTCTCCTATGCTGCCGCGTATCGCGTCAAGATGAGGTTTGAGCTTGGGCACAAGACATTCGACAGTTATGGAACAGTGGATTATTTCAGCACCGCTAAGATCTTCAAGAGCTTTCTTGAGATAGACGGAGCTGTCTTTAATTCCTTCTTGGAGACAAAGAGTGTCTGCAATTGCGCCTAACACGATCTTGCCCGTAAAACCGGATACCGCATTTGTAATTGCATGAAGGATAACGTCACCGTCACTGTTGGCAACGACGGGTCGGTCAGAAGGAACGCTTGCTCCTCCGAGCTTTATGATGCATTCACCACAGGGTTCGCCGAATCTGTGGCTGTCCTGGCCGATAGTACTGACATAAGCGTATTCAGCCATGCTTTACCCTCCGTAAACGTCGTATCCGTTGCTCTTAAGCCAGTCGATTACTTCCTGCATATTCCAGGAATCATCCTTGGCAGGCTTGAAAACCTTGGCTTCCATTCCGCTTCCGCAAAGAACGAAATCCGGGAGCATCGATATCTGGTATTTGCCTAGAAGATCGTTGAACTCTCCTCCGTCAAGCGATAAGACGGTAAGCTTTCCCTGAAGTTTCTCGGCTATTTCTTCAACCACGGCGGTAATGCCGGTGTTGTTCTCACCGTAAGACAACGTGTTGAAATAGATAAGGAACTTTGTGTCCGTGCAGGCAAGCAGCTTATCGAGATCTTTAATCTCTCTGTACTGGATCCCGTAAACGGGATTGCCCTTCTCATCCGTCTCACCCTGTACAGGTTCCCAGACAAGGCATGCTGCGGGAAGATCGTATGCGTACTCACCCAGATAGTCACGGTAACCGGACGGAGCAGATGATGAGGCCGCCTTCTTATTGCTGCAGGAAACCAGGCAAAGCAGTAAAGCAGTTAAGAGTAAAACTGATGTAAGCCTTGTTGTCACTCGGCGAGAAGCTTTTTGCACAGTGCGACCGTTCCTTCCAAAATATCTTCCGATACTGATTCGGCATTTCCGGAATCTACGAGCCTGGTGACCTCGGGATCGAGAGCAAGCTTATCAAGAACTGATGCGCCGATTTCAGCGGCCGACTTCTCGATCGCTTTGCCGTCACCGTAAAGCTCTATGCGCTCACCGCAGTGAGGGCACTTAACATAGCTCATGTTCTCGACCATTCCGAGTACGGGAACGTTCATCATGGAAGCCATGTTGCGGGCCTTGTTTACGATCATTGATACGAGATCCTGTGCCGTAGCGACAAGGATTATGCCGTCGATCGGGATCGACTGGAATACAGTAAGCGGGACGTCACCGGTTCCCGGCGGCATGTCGATGAGCAGGACGTCAAGAGGTCCCCAATTGACCTCCGACCAGAACTGCTTAACGAGCGAGTTGAGGACGGGACCGCGCCAGATAACGGGCGCTTCCTTGTCGGCAAGAACGAGATTTACGCTGACTGCCTTGATGCCGGTCTTTGTTGCGGCAGGCATTATAAGCTGTTCCTCGGTTGCCATGAGATTATCCTCAAGACCAAAAGACTGAGGGATGGAAGGCCCTGTAACGTCAGCATCCATGATGCCGACAGAGTAGCCCTGCCTTGCGAGCTGTACAGCGAGAACGGAAGTGACGAAAGACTTGCCTACGCCGCCCTTGCCGCTTGCTATTCCGATAACCTTCTTAACCGAAGAACCGGCCGCAAGCGGATCCTTCTGCAAAGAAGGGCAGGAACCCTGGGATGTGCATCCGTTTTTCGACGGACATGAGTCACATGCTGAAGACATAATATTCCTCCAACTGATTATTTCCCGGACATTATATCAGATGTCACGTTCTCTTCTGAGGCTTCTATGTCTGCCTCAAGTCCTTCCGGGACATCAGGTTCATCCGGTTCTGAAGACGATCCGCGTCTTACGATCGACAGGACCGTTCTTTTAGAAGCACCATAACCTATTGAGACAAGACCGAGGATACGTCGCTCGCCGTTCTTAAGTGTCGATAAAAACGATTTAACCGAATCACCCGCAGCCTGCTTGGCAAGCCTCAATGTCTGCTTCTCGGCATCTGTAAACTGCTCTGCGAAAGCCTTTTCCGCGGCGCGGTGAGCAGCCGCCATCTCCTTTTCGAGACGCCTGTTCTCCGCAATAAGCTTTCTGTATTCTTCGTAATGTTTCTTGGTAGGTTCGCTGACGGTAACGATGGTATCGACCGTACCGTAGATACCTGAGCCGATCTTATCCGAGACAGCCTTCATTCCGGAAGACAACATGGTAAACGCCTTGAGTTTCTTCTGCAGTCCGATGATGGAGCAAACTGTAACGATGATGTCGACGACCATGAGAAGCGTAAAGACCGTAAGAACGAAAAGCTTGACCGGGAGCGGGATGCTCGTAACGAATGTAAGGACCGCCGGATGAAGCACATATATACCGAGAGATGCCGCAATTCCCCAGTAGATATAGAATCTCAGGCAGATATAACCCTTATAATTGAGCTTGTAATCGGAATAATCCCACCAGCGCATATGGAACGTGTGGTAGAGTATCTCTCCCGTAATAAGTTCGACGACAGTACATGCGGTAGCCATGCCGAAAAAGATAACGAAGAAATTGCTTGCCAGAGGCGCGAACACCCAGACCGCGACATAAAAGCCGATTCCGTATACCGGGCACAGAGGTCCCGACAGGAATCCGCGGTTGATGAAACGTTCCTCGGTAACGCCGTAATATATGACCTCCAGAATCCAGCCGAGAAAACTGTATAAGAAAAACATACAGTACGACTCGATCAAAGGATGCGGTAAAAAATTATCGATCGCAGTTAAAAACTCAGGCATTATTCCTTCATTGACCTCATTACTCTGTATCCGCCGTCTATGGTGAGTGTATCACAATTCCCGAAAAGTTCTTCAAGTTTTGCGGCGGTCGAAGGCGCTCCCTGCTTGCGCTGGAGTACTACATAAAGATACGCGCCCTGCTTCATGTGGGCATACGCTTCCTCATAAAACCTGAAGACAGTTGCCTTACCTGCCCTGACCGGCGGATTCGTGGCAACCATATCGAAAAGCTGATCTTCCGGGATGCTGCTTAATACGTCGCTCTGCATGAAATTGCATGTAACGCCGTTGCGTTCCGCATTCTCCAGGGCCAGGCCCACAGCACGGGAATTGACGTCAACGCCTGTTACGGAGAAACCCATAAAGCAGTTCTTGATTACGATTCCGACCACTCCCATGCCGCATCCGAGGTCCAAAAAGCTCTCATTCCTGTGCTTTCTCGTCTTGATATCGGCGATCACGGCATTGATAAGAAGGTCTGTTCCGAAATCGACACCGTTCCTTGAGAACACTGCCGTATCGGTGATGAATTCGAAGTTTATTCCGTTTGCGCGGTAGTCGATCAGCCTGCGCTCGGAAGGTGTATTGGGATCTGTTTCAAAATACTGAGGCATCAGAGAATGTCCTTTATCCTTGTTTTAGAGATGAGAATTATCAGAGGAATGCCCAGGACCACAAGCAAAACCGCTTCGCTTCCCGCGATCGACAGCATGCTTATGCCGACAGCCTGGATCGTCACCTGAGAGCCCTCATCCAAAAGAATGAACGGCAGATAGCCTCCGACTATGAGTCCGTTCATGACGATAGGCGGAATGATTCCGAGGGGCTTGTTCTTCTTGCCGATAAGCCATGAGAAGATTCCCGCAAGAAGTGTCGCCACCGGTCCGAAGATCAGATCTATCGGATGCGGATTCGGATTTAAGAGATTTGCTATAAAGCAGCCGAGCGTAACGCCTGGAATGGTGCGTGCCGAGAAGATCGGAAGCACCGCCAATACCTCTGCAAGTCTGAACTGGATCGGGCCGAATGCGAAGTTTGCGAACGGCGCGGTAAATACCACATACAGAGCGGCGATCATGCCGTTCAGAGTGATGAAATATATGCGCCTTCTGTTCTTGCTGCGCGTTGTTTTCAGCTTCGTCTCAGTCATGATTACATCATCGACCTTACGATATCGGTGATCTGGGCGATCTTCGCGGTCTTATGCCACGGCATCTCGGGAGCCTGGACAAGTCCCTTGGAGATGGCGTCTGCACAAGCGAGGACTTCGATCGCGTAACCCTCAAAGAGAGGGCCTTCAGCCTCTGCGGTCTCAACGACCTCATCATTCTCATCGTAGAGCTCGATCGAACGGTAGTTGTTGATGTTGTTGACATGGATCCTTCCGGATTCGCCGATGATCTCAGCGCTCTTATCGGTGTTTGCCGTCATGGAGACATACATAACGGCAAGAGTCGTGCCGTCGTCAGTCTCAAGACAGTATGTCGTATCCTTGTCGATGCCGGTGGAATACTTTCTTGCGAAAACACGTGATACCTTTACGTCGTCTCCCATCAGGGAAAGCGCGAGATTCGTGGTGTAGCAGCCGAGATCGAGATATGCGCCGCCGCCGAGGACCGGATCGTTAAGCCTGGGAACATCGGTGATGTCATAGCCCAGATTAGCCGAAATGTATTTGATCGTACCGATCCTGCCGTCCTTGATCCACTCAAGCATCTGACCGTGGAGCGGCATAAATGAAGTCCACATAGCCTCGGCTACAAACAGATTTCTGTTCTTTGCCTCGAAAAAGATGCTGTCGGCTTCCGCCTTGCTCATCGTAAAAGGCTTTTCGACAAGGATATTCTTATATTCCTTGATGCACATGATCGCGTGCTCGTAATGGTAGGTATTCGGAGTTGCGATATAAATGAGATCGATGTCGTCTGCTGCGGCAAGCTTGGCGTAGTTGGTGAACACCTTGGCATCGGGACAGTGGGCATTGGCGAAGGCCTTGGCCCTGCTCCTCTCTCTTGCGGCCACTCCCGCGATCACGATATCGTCATGACCCTTAAGCGCGTCAGCCATTTTCGCGGCCATGGTGCCGCATCCGAGCATGCCTATTCTTAACATATATAATCCCTCGTTTCAAAGAACTCTTAATTACAAGCAATTATTAATTCTATTGGGAGTTAGTGATAGTGTCAATTGAACTTTTGCCCAATGGCGCTTAAAATCTGACGCGAAAGGAGCCTAAAATGTCAGAAACGAAAAAAGCTCGGCTCACGCCCCGCAAAAAAGGTGTAATCTTCCTTCTGATATCCGCATTCTCATTTGCGGTAATGGCTCTGTTCATCAATCTCGCAGGCGAAATGCCTGTCTTCATGAAGGCTTTCTTCAGAAACCTCGTGGCGATCGTCATGTCCTATGTAATGCTCGCCAGATCCCCTGAAAAGTTCAAGATCAAGAAGGGCTCCATGCCCGGCCTCCTGATGAGGGCTTCGTTCGGAACGATAGGGATCCTCGCCAACTTCTACGCGATCTCACACACCAACATGTCTGATGCCATGATGCTCAACAAGCTCTCGCCCTTCTTTGCCCTGCTTACTTCCATGATCATCCTGAAGGAAGCGGCAGACGGATTCCAATGGGCAGCGATCCTGACCGCTCTCGTCGGTGCGGTCTTTGTCGTTAAGCCCTCATTTCTGTTCGGCAATCTCGGAGTAAACGGAAGCGACGTCTTCCCCCTGGTCATCGCCCTGATAGGCGGCATCTGCGCGGGTATAGCTTACGCGTTCCTCCGGAAGGTAACCGTTAACGGAGAGCGTCCGATCATCGTCGTTGCTTTTTTCTCGACTTTTTCATGCATCGTCCTCATACCATTTATCGTCTTCACATATCAGCCGATAACCCCGATGCAGTTGTTCTACTGCGCCATGACGGGCGTTGCGGCATGCTTTGGCCAGATATTCATCAGTTCGGCCTATGCGGCGTGCCCTGCAAAAGAGATCTCGATATACGACTATTCAACCGTGATCTTCACGGCTTTACTCGGATTCTTTGTGCTGGGAGAGATTCCGGACTGGCTCAGCATAGCGGGATACGCGATAATCATCGGCGCTTCCGTGCTGAACTATCTGTATAACAACAATTACCTGAAATTCAAGAAAAAGGCTGACGTAACCGTCAGCCGATAAGTATTTCTCTAACTTTGTTTTCCATCTCTTCTTTGGCGATGACGTCCTTGTGGCGTATCTCTTTCTCGCCGAGTGTCGCGATGGATACCGGTATCTCGAGGCCGCTCTCCTCGGAAAGCTCTCTGATCAGCGTGTCAGAAGACCTTCCGGTGCTGTAGCCCGCGCCTCTGATCGCGTCCATAACGGCAGGAGCAAACTTGAAAGGCGATGCCGTTGAAGCAAAAACCGTCTTGCTGTCATCGTTGGAACGCTGATGATAACGACCGTAAATGTTGAAGCCTACGGCTGTATGAGTATCGATAACGTTGTCCGTGCGGTCATAGACCTCAAGGATCGTCTTGGATACGCCCGTCTCATCGGCAAAACCGCCGACAAACTGGCGCTGCAGGAGCTTTAAGGTATCCTTGTCTACGGTATACTTGCCCTCTTCAGAGAGTTCCTTCATCCAACCTGTAACCTTGGCTGTATCTCCTCCTGTAACCTCGAAAAGAAGTCTCTCGAGATTGGAAGAGATGAGGATATCCATAGAAGGAGATGTTGTCTTGAAGAACTCCCTGTTGCGGTCGTAAACGCCCGTGGAGAAAAAGTCGCAGAGGACCTTGTTGCGGTTGGAAGCGCAAATAAGCTTTCTTACGGGAATACCCATCTGCTTAGCAAACCAAGCAGCAAGAATGTTGCCGAAGTTGCCCGTGGGAACAACTATGTTGATCTCTTCGCCCTTCTTGATCTTCTCGGTCCTTAAAAGTTCAACATAAGAATAAACATAGTAAGCGATCTGAGGCGCAAGACGTCCCCAGTTGATTGAGTTCGCAGAAGAGAGCATGATGCCCTTTGCATCAAGCTCTGCCTTGAAATTCTCGTCACCGAAAATGTTCTTAACGCCGGTCTGCGCATCGTCAAAGCATCCGTCAACAGCGATTACGTGAGTATTGGCACCGTCTGTCGTGATCATCTGGAGCTTTTGTGCCTCGGATACGCCGCCTGTCGGATAGAATACGATGATCTCTGTTCCCGGAAGATCCTTGAAGCCTTCAAGCGCAGCTTTTCCGGTGTCTCCGGAAGTAGCCGTAAGAATGCAGATCTTCTTGTTCAGACCCGTCTTCTTTACAGAAGCGGTCATGAGATGGGGAAGCATCTGAAGTGCTACATCCTTGAATGCGCACGTAGGTCCGTGCCAGAGCTCAAGAATGTATTCCCTGTTGTTGTACTGATTGAGCTGAACAAGCGGAACGGGATTCTCGCCCCACTTCTCCTCGGAATAAGCCTGGCTTGCGTAGTTCAGAAGTTCTGCCTCTGTGAAATCGGAAAGGAACATCGAAAGAACCTTTGCAGAGATCTGATAGAACTGCATGTTAGTCATGGCAAGAATGTCGTTTTCGCTCAGATGAGGTATCTCATCAGGTACGAAAAGTCCGCCGTCAGGTGCAATTCCCTGTATTATCGCTTCGGAAGCCTTAAACTTCCTCTCATATCCTCTTGTGCTTATATAGTTCATTAAAAGCTGCCTCCGGTTCAGGTGCGCGTCTTATTTTTTCTTTTTCGTAGTCTCGCTGGTCGTGGGAGTCGTGGTCGGATCCGTCTCGGCTATGAATGCCGTCAGCGCCGTAGTCGCCTCTGTCGTCGTCGCCTCTGTCGTACTGGGCGTTGTGGTTGCATAGGTTACGGGATTGCCGTTCTCATCAGTCTCAGCAGGGATCGAGAACCTCGCCTCATATGCGCTCATGACAGCCGAGATCTCCGGGTCGCCCCTTCCTCTGTTAAGTTCGCCTGTAAGGTAATCGAGCTTGGTCTTTGCGTCTCCGCCTTCCTTGACCGAATTGATCATGGGTACGAGGCCGAAAACAATGAATATTACAACGAGCGCGACCGCGCCGAGGATCACCATTGTAGCGACGAAGCGTCTCATCTTCTCGCCGGGAGAAGCAACATCCTCGATGTTTATCGAATCATCCGGAAGCTCATCGCCTACTCCGCCCGAACGCATCATTACGTCGCGGCGTTCCTTGGTTGTAGCCATCTGGGGACGCTCGTTAACGCGCTGTGCCCTCATGAGGATCGGTGCCTGGAAACCAACGCGGCCGGCGGGCGTCTCATCGGAAGCCATTTTCACGCTTCTGATCTTGCCGGCAAGGTCAACCGGGGGAAGATCTCTGGGAGGATTCTTAATGTCTTCCCTTACGAATCTTAAAGCTTCCTGCGCGATTGAGAGCTGCTGCTCTGATCCCAGTGTTCCTGATATTGCATAAGTAAGGCTGCCTTCAGCCCTCTTGAACTGGCCTTCCCTCGCAAGGCAAAGACCGAAGATCAATGCCGGGTCGCCCCACTTCTGATACTGCGCGATAAGCGGCTTAAGGAATATCTGTGCAACGTCAGTACCCTCGCCCCTCGCATTTTCGAGAGCGCGGTTGTACTGCCTGACGATCCTGCCCTTTTCTTCGTTGCTCACGTCGAAAAGAATGAGACTCGTCTCAGTGATCGGCTGTATCATCATGATGTATCTCAGATAGTCGTGCATCAAATGATTCCTTTCAGATAACCTCTAACCTGTCCGGCAAGATATAGCGATCCCGTGATAAGAAGGGGCATCTTGTCGGCTCTTGAACGCTCAAGTGCCAGCCTCACTCCCTCTTCGGGGCTTTCTGCCTCCAGGGTTTGAACTTTGTTATTATACACATCATTTATTATTTCTGAAAGTTCAGAAGGATTCATACTTCTTGCGTTTTCCGGCCTTACTGTGACGGCTTCACTGATATTGAGCCCTCCGTTCCTGTAAGCCTCGTAAACGCCCCTGACATCCTTGTCAGCCATCATACCGGCTACAATGCGTATTTCTTTGCCTTTCAGCGTTCCGCCGAGAATGTCGTTCAGCGTTGATGCAAGGCTTTCCGCACCCTGGGGATTATGTCCGCCGTCAATGAATACGACCGGATCAAAAGACAATATCTCACAACGGCACTTCCACCTTGTAAGGCTTATGCCCTCATTAATTGCCTCCTGTGAGGCTTTGCAGATCCTTGCCAGCATAATGGCAAGGGCAGCGTTGGATACCTGGTGCCTGCCGTTAAGCGTGGTATCGTATTTTCTTCCGTCCAGCTCGAAAAACATTTTTCCGTCAGTGCCGAATTCAGCCTTCTGTTCAAGGCCCTTCGTGCTGATGAAAGTCAGAGGCGAACCCTTCGCGGCCGCGGCTGATGTCAAAGCTGATCTGACGTCTTCTTTCATGTCATCTGAAAGTATCATGTCAGCCGGATCAAGACAGATCGCGGGAACGCCTTTCTTAAATATGCCGGCTTTCTCGGAAGCAATCTGCGACACGGTAGAACCCAATACTTTGCAGTGATCGAGTCCGATCGCGCAAACGGCGGTTGCAACAGGATCTTTTACAACATTGGTGGAATCAAGCCTTCCGCCCAGTCCTGTCTCAAGGACACAGATATCGACCTTCTCCTCAGCAAAATACAAGAACCCGATAGCGGTAATAAGTTCAAATTCGGTAGGATGCTCCATGCCTTCTTTAAGCATGATCTCCTGGGCTTTGGCGACTCTGTCGGACAATTCGTTCAGTCTTTTGGAAGGTATCTCTCCGTAACTGTCGTTTTCGGAAAGCTTTACAGCTCCTTCCCTGCCGTCAATGATCCTGATCCTCTCGGAGAATCTCTCAAGATACGGGGAAGTAAACACTCCGACCTTCCTGCCGTCACAGGCGAGAATCGTTGAAAGAAACGTGCATACCGAACCCTTGCCGTTAGTACCGGCAACATGAACAGCTTTTACGGATTCGTGGGGATTGCCCAGCAGTTCGAGAAGTCTTGTTATGCGCTCAAGGCCCGGCTTGATACCGAACTGAAGTGCGCCTGTAAGAACTGACGGGATGCCGTTCTCAGGCATTCTCTGCGCCTTCTTCCGCGGAAGGCTCCGTCTTCTTTTCTTCCTCTTTGCCCTGCTTGGAATAGTCGACCATGTCCTCCTTGCGGAATACCATGATCTTGCTCAAGACGTAATTTGCGATCATGACGAAGACAAGATTGATCAGATTCATTATGTCCGCATACTTGATGGGAATTCCAAGGAAAGATGTTACGACCGTATCGCTTCCCACTCCCGTGGCCTTCTCGCACAAGTACAGCGAAAGCGTGAAAAGTCCAAGTTCAAAAAGAAGGAAAGACAATATCCTGGCTCCCGCAAACTTCATGAGTTCGCCCAAGATCTTTCCCTTGGATCTGAATACGGTAATGCGGTTGAGAAAATACGCGACAAGCACTGCTATTATCCAGCACACGATTTTATCCACCGCATACTTGAGATGGATGTCGTTACCGAAAGCAGATACCGGCAATATCAGATCAAAGAATTTGAAGCTGGCAAGACTGACTACGGTAGTGATGCCGCCGCTGACAACATACATAAAAATCTTGCGGAGCTTCTCCTGCTGCGGGGTAAGATGCTCTCCGCCGACAACGATTGTCTTTAATCTCATTTCTTTTCCGTCCTCATACTCTCTTCGGCCTCGGATTGGCCTTGTCAGATATGATCTTCCTTACCATATAAACGGTAATGATCAAACTCACCGCTTCGATAATAGCAATAATAAGAAAAACTTCAAACATATACTTGTAGAGAATTTCCGCTCTTCTGTCCGCAGGTCTGTACAATTGGAACGAACCCGTCTCCGGATTATAGATATAGAAGTCACCGATTCCGTTCTCATCAACAAGGAAGCAGATGAAGTTGGAATTCTTGTCCGCATAGCCTTTCAGCACTATCCTGCCTGTGTCATAAGTCGCCGCGACAAAGCCTGCCGGGACCGAAACGTTCTCAGGGAGCGCCGATATGCGCAATATCTTACTTGTCCTGATTATCGTATTGTCAGGATCGTAAGCAATGACAGTCTTCTCAGTCGGATTGTAGAAATAAAACGCAGGCGGATTCGTACCGTCGAAAAGATACAAAAGGACGCTCGTAATGCCGTCTCTGGCATAAGTCTGAACGCTGTATCCGTTGATTACCCTCATGGTCTGCACGAAGCCTTCAGGCACCGTTATATTGTCAGGCATATCGAGGAATGTATAAGTCTTGCCCTGAACATCGACAAGCGTCGCGTTGCTCGGAGCATAGCTTTCCTTTCTGGTGATATGAATCGTATAATGCATCTTCGTCTCGCCGTCCTGGGCGGTAACGTCAATGCTTATAACGTTCATGCCTATCTGAAGGTTCTTGTTGTTCTCGATTACTACTGCGGCCCACATGTTGTTCGGCGTAGCCGTGACCTGAACCTCGGTAACCGAACGCTCGACGGTAGCCGTATAGTCAGTAATGTTCGGGTTGAAATCAGGAGTGATGTCCACGCCGTTCAGCGTAAGGAACGCGATCGTCGCATCCTTTGAGATCGTGGAAGCGCTGATGGGGAGTGAGACGTAGTTGCCTTTTACGACATCGGCCTTGACTCCGCGGTCATCCTTGAACGTACCCGTATTCTCAACGCGGATGTTAAGGTTGCCGTTGACACCCGGCTTAACGCGCAAAGACACCATGAAGAGCGTGACTTTCTTGTCGGAACGGAATGGCTCGACCTCATATTCATCGGGATTGTCCTCGCTCTTCCTGACGTTCTGGTCCTCGGCCGATACGGTTATCTTGCCTTTCTCCTGAGTCTCATAGAAAAAGAAATTTCCCGAAATATCCTTACCCTGTGAGAACGAGATATATTCTGCCTCATCAGCTTCATAGCTGAGGATGACGGGGCCAAACTCCGTGATGCCCGGCATGTTGTCTGCCACGACCCTTACCGTCACGATGTCGCCCTGGCCTACGTTTTTCGAATCGGTCTCAGCAGATATTGTTATCTTTGAAGCTGCCCTGACAGATGACGGCCATGCGCCGAGCAATATGAACAGCGTCAGAAGGAATGCGACAGCCGGGACGGATAATATCCTTCCCGATCTTACCGTAATTCCGGCAGCCTTTCTGTCATTTCTTCTCATCTGCTAGATATCCCCTGTAGGAAGGAATCCATAATCATCCGGCATCTTGTTATATACCGGGATCACGAAAATGAAATCCGAATCGGTCTTCTCTATCGCATCATAGCTGTTATAATACCGAAGCGCTTCAGAGTATGCCATCATTATGTTCTGCGCATATTGATGATTGTATCTTACGGTACCGTCATCCATGACGTCGAACTTCTGGAAATATAGTGTGTTCTGTCCCTTCTCGATATAGCCCGATGCTATCCATAAAGCGCCGCCTGTGATGGCCTTTTCCTTTGTATCCCAAGGGAGCAGGAGTTTTGCCTCTGCTTCCGTGATGTCTTCCTTCTCGGGATTTCTGCCCCACTTGGCGTATTTCGCGCCTCCGACAGTCGCTCCGCCTTCTTTGGTGGAAGAAGTCGAACCGATGTTATAGAAATTGTAGTATCCCTCATAACCTTCGACGGTTCCTTTGCAAAGCGCAGATCTTCCCTTGAAGCCCATTTCCTGTATTATCCTGCTCGCGAGGAAGTAAGGCGATACGCCTGCCTGACGTCCGGCATCATAGATCGCCGTGACATAATCGAAATCGTCGGTATCCATGAACGAACCTTTGATTATCTGTCTGACGCCCTCCTTGTTATGGATCGAAGAATCGAATCCGAGGAGCTCAAACATAAAGATCCTCTTGTCGTTTAAGAAGTTTCTCGGATCCATATAATAGCTGACAACCTCAGACTTTGCAGCCTTCCAGTCGGGCTTGTCGTATACGGGGCTTCCGCCCTTAACATATTCAGGATAAACGCTGTCCTGGACAAGACTCTTGTTTCCCACAGTCTGAGCCTTGAGCGCCTCGGCGAAAGTGAGCTTGGTATCGTAAGCCTTGAATGTGTACTTGGGATGCTTGCAGTGCAGCAGCCACAATCCGCTGTAATAGCTTTCGGGGAACTGCGACAGCGTCTCTTCGGAGAAGTTGCCGTTGTCGTCGCCTGCAAGAATATATACGGAGCTTGCCTTGGTCTCTCCGTCAAATGAAGTGACTTCAGCCGTTATGACTGTCTCTCCCGATTGAAGCGCAAAAGTCTTTCCGGGTTTGATCTCGGTCTTGTTGCCGCCGTTCTCTGCGGTGATCTTAAGTGCCGCTGCATATCCTTCTACTGATTCGCAATCGAAGGTCACGTTCTGCGCGCCCTGCACATAGTAACCGTACTTATCTTCTTTAACATCGAAAGACGGATAGAATCCCTTGTCGCCCTCGCTGCTTCCCTTGATACCCATGTGCGATATCGTGGCATTGAAAGGCAAAAGTTTTGTCTCTTCTTTTGCCACCTGATACTCGTTACCCATGGAATCCGTAAGCTTGTATTTGTCTTCGCTCTTTCCGGGAGCAACGGATACATACTTGCCGTCAAATGACGCAACGTCACGGCTCTGGACCAGCTTGAACGATATGTCTTCGGGATCTTTTTCGGAATTGTTCTCAGTCCTTCTTACGCAGATATAGAAACAGTTGGAGACGCCCGGGATACCGGTCTCGCCTGCGACTTTCTCAGTATCCTGTTTCTTTCCCCTGAGTGCGGCATAACCTGCCGAAGTGCTCGGGTTAGTACCTATGAGTTTTCCGGACAGATCGAAAAGAGATACATTGACCTTTTCAGTTATGCCCGCGAAATTCACGTAGCAGTCCGAATTGCCCATGTCCAAAAGATACCATGCGGTATTCTCGCCCTTTTGGATAAGTCCGTCGGTAACGGAATAGGTATCGATCCTCGTTCTGTCAGGTATGCGGATCTTTCCGCCCGCAACGCTCACGCCTCTGCCGTCAGAGCTGCGGAGCAGGATCGACACGTCGTGATCGCCCGGCTCAAATCCTGCGGTATCCCATGCGAGAACAAAGCTCTTGGAACCGGCAGCATTCTTATCGTATTTCAGGTATCCCCTGTGAAGCGCACCGTCAACGAAAAGATCGGTCCTGATCTCATCGCCCGTAGCGGCAAAGCTTCCGCTGATCTCCTTTATTCCGACGGTATATTCATCGTCACCTTCAAGGCCCTTCTCGAGATTGATCCCTGTTATGACGCTTCCTGCGCCGCTTCCAGTCTCTCCCGTAACGGCATACTTGGAGTCCGCCTTTGAGATAACATCGTTTATTACCGTCATCCTGTTCTTGGATCCAAGTTCCTGCTTGATGTCAGTGACGACGGTATCGCTTACTGCTCCGTAAGCAACGGTGCAAAGGTCTTTTGCGAACTGATCGTCATCAGGGCTGTTCACCAGATAATCAGGCGATGTCATTACCGAAAGAACGTAATCTCCCGCGGAATAAGTTCCGTATCTTACGCGCATCTCCGCGGCGACTTTGTTTTCGCTGCTGACTCCGATCAGATCTGATGCCCTGTATACGATCTGTGAGGCATTTTGTCTGTCAGCGCCGGATAAGGCAGGAGTTCCTGAACCGAGTCCGATTACCGTAAGGCAGGCCGTGCCGATGGCGGCAACTGCCGACAGCGCAAAAACAGCAAAATATTCGGGTCTCCTCTTAAGCATCTTACCTTCAGTCGTCCTTTCCGGTGAGCTTGTCGAGGGTGTATCCGTACGGAGGAACGAAACGCTCCATGTAATACTTCACTTCTTCAAGATCGTACTTGGCAATGATCTTGCCGATAGATTCCTTCGCGGCAGTAAATTCCTTATTTCCGGAGGACTCTTCTCTCAGGCACTTGATGTATGCGGATATCTTGTCCGCTGCCTTTACCAGTGTATGGATAAGCTTTGCTTCTTCTCCCTCAGTCGAAGGCGCAAGAAGTTCTTTGTATTCTTCCTTGAGGCCCGCATCCGCCGGCAGAAGATCAGTCAGCGTCTCTGCCGCCCTGCGTTCGATATCCTTGTAAGCATTCGTGATGACCTGGCTGTCGTACTTGATCGGAGTCGGCAGATCACCCGTCAGGATCTCCGTGCAGTCATGGTATATCGCATAAGCCATGACCTTGTAAGGATCCGGAAAGATCGCTCCGTCCTTGCCCTCATTAAACTTGTTATGCAGAAGGCACAGCGAATGTGCAATAACTGCAACATCGAAGCTGTGCTCTTTTATGTTCTCGTAGCGGCTGTTGCGCATGAGTGCCCATCTGTTGATGTACTGCATGCGGTCGAGCATCGCGTAGAATCCGTATTCTTCCATAATCTGTTCCTTCTTTAGTTCTTGTAAAGCTCGTTGAAGCAGGCTGCGGCATAGCTGTCCGTCATGCCCGCAATGTAGTCGGTAACGAAGATCGCCGGCGGCATCTCGCTCTCGGGCGCATTCTTCTGAGGATGCGAATCAACGAAATCGGCAAATTTCCTGATGGCATCCGTCTTGGAATTCGATGCGCGGTCAATGTTCCTTATCGCTTCGTAGTACGCATCGAAAAGACCTTCGAGCATTACATTGCAGTACTTCTCATACGTTACGACCTTGTTCGATCTGTAAATCTTATCGACGTTGTTCTTAAGCGCGTTCTCAAGTGCTCTTACAGCCCTGTCCGAGATCGCAATCTCGTCTTTGTCCATGCTGTTCTCGACGATGTCCTCTACAAGATAATTGATTATCGCAGAGTTTGAGTTGCCCATCTCGATGCTCTCTTCGGGAAGCGCAAACTCGCTCTCGATAACGCCTGTACGAAGCGCGTCTTCAATATCTCTTCCGACATATGCGATCTTGTCCGAGAAGCGTACCACGCAGCCTTCAAGAGTCGCAGGTCCTTTGCGGTTCTTCTTCGGAATGAGGTAAGACAGGTCGTCTTCGGTCTTATCCCTGCAGGGAACGAGTCTCTTCTCGCCATAAAACTCTCCGCAGTGGCAGATGATGCCGTCCCTTACCTCAAACGTAAGGTTGAGGCCGTTCCCGTCGTTATGCTTTTCCATGATGTCCAAGACACGCAGTCCGTTTGATTCATGCTCGAAATACAGCTTCGGATCGACCGCCTTGAGCTTAGCGTTGAGCACGCGTTCTCCGCTGTGTCCGAAAGGCGTATGTCCGACATCGTGTCCGAGCGCTATCGCTCTGATGAGATCGACGTTGAGGCCCAATGCCTGACCGATGGTCGCAGCGATGTAATCGACGTAGAGCACGTGTTCGAGGCGCGAACAGATATGGTCATTTGCGGGATTGAAGAATACCTGTGTCTTATGCTTGAGGCGTCTGAATGCCTGGGAATACATTATCCTTCCCAGATCGCGCTCATAGCAGCTTCTGACGTTGCAGTCATCCTCAGGGGCCTTTCTGCCTCTGGTCTGAAGCGTTTTCTGCGCGTTCGGCGCAAGAAGCCTGTCGCGTTCCCTGCGCTGCAATTCTATTTTCTTGATGGTCAGATCTGAGATCCTGTTGGAATTCTCAAGCTCCTTGAAGCTGTCCTGAAACAGTTCGAAAAGGCTGATATTCTCGTCCATTGGCCATACCTCCGCAAAAGCTCAATATAATATTATACTACAATGCTCTGCGGCCCGCTTCTTTACGGCTTCCTGAGTCCTGCGGCATTCGCCAGCATATTCTTGCGCATTCCGTCGAAATCGACCGTGACGAGCGCATCTCCGCCGACTTCTTCAACCTTTAAGACAATGCCTTCTCCGAATCTCGGATGAACGACCTGCATGCCTTCCTTGATCTGGCCGGCCGTGAGAGTGTCCGGGTCTGCTTTCTTGGCATTCTGCTTCTTCTTGTCGAACTGCGACGAGAGCGCGGAAGCGATCGACTTGCGCGACGATTCGCGTTCAGGCGGGAGCGTGCTCTTCTCTTCCTTCGCCCTGTTCGATCCCATTATGTAAAGGAGCTCGGGATTGATCTCCTTTATGAACCTTGAAGGCCTGTTGCAGCTCGTCTGTCCGAAAAGCATTCTCTGTCTTGTAAGCACGATGAACATATCCTTCTTGGCCCTTGTAATGGCAACATACATGAGCCTTCGCTCTTCCTCGGTATCGTCCTCGCTCTGGATCGATCTGTAGCTCGGGAAAACGCCTTCCTCGGTACCTATAAGGAACACAGCTCCGAATTCAAGACCCTTTGCGCTGTGGATCGTCATGAGCTTTACGAAATCATCGTCGTCATTATATGAATCGCCCTCTGTAAACAGAGAAGCATTCTCAAGATAAAGTCCCAGGATTCCCTCTGTCGTATCGCTGGTTGCGGTATCAAAGAAGAAATCGTCATCGATCTCGACAGGAACGTCTTCCGGATCTTCCCTGTCAGTGATCTCAATGGAATTCATATCAACAGGCTCAGCCCTGTGTGCCTTATCGTATTCGGCAGCTTCGGAGAGAAGTTCCTTCAGGTTCTCAACTCTGTCAATGATCTCGCCCTTCTTCTCACGTTCCGCGATGACGTCGTCAATAATGCCCGACTGGTTCTCTACGTAATCGACGAAAGCGGCGAAATCCTTCTCGTTCTTGAGCAGTTCGTCACGCATCTCTTCAATAAGCTCAGTGAAGGAAATGAGCTTGGCAGCAGCCCTTAACAGATCCGGATATTTACGGCAGTTGACCGAGACCTCGAACATGCTGATCCTCTCGTCCATGGCAATCTGCCTGATCTTCTCGATGGTCGCGTCTCCGATTCCTCTCTTCGGAACGTTAATGATGCGTTCGAATGCGATGTTGTCGCCGGTATCGTTGATGAGCCTCAGATAAGACAACGTGTCCTTGATCTCGCGTCTGTCATAGAACCTCATGCCGCCATAGACCCTGAACGGAATTCCCATGTTGTGCAGCGCAGTCTCGATGTTACGCGACAGTGCGTTCATTCTGTAGAGCACGGCGCAGTCCGAGTACTTGAACTTGCCTTTGTCCGCCATCATCTTAATGGTCTTGGCAACGAAAGAAGCCTCGCTCTGGCTGTCATCAGAGAGCATGACGACCACCTTGTCACCGTCTTCGCCGCCCGTCCTCAGCGTCTTGTTCTTGCGCTTCCTGTTATGTGCAATGACACAGTTCGCAGCATTGAGGATATTGGCCGTCGAACGGTAATTCTGCTCGAGCTTGATGACCTTCGCTCCAGGGAAATCCTTCTCGAAGCTTAAGATCAGTCTTACGTCAGCACCTCTGAACGAATAGATCGACTGGTCATCGTCGCCCACAACACATATGTTGCGGTAGCCTCCTGCCAGGAGCATTACAGCCTTGTACTGCGGCATGTTCGTATCCTGGTACTCGTCAACCATTATGTATCTGAACTTGCTCCTGTACTGTTCGCAGACATCAGGATTGTTATGCAGGAGCTTGACCATATTAACGAGGATATCGTCAAAATCCATCGCATTGTTGGCAATGAGCTTCTCGGAATATCTCTTATAAACTCTTGCACATACCGAACCGAAAGGAGTCTTGCCTTCCAGAGCCGTATACTCTTCAATGCTCTGAAGTTTGTTCTTGGCGCAGGATATCGCCGTAAGGACAGACTTCGGTTTATGCTGACTCTCCGGTATGTCGAGTTCCTTCATGGAATCCCTTACGAGCTTAAGCTGGTCGTCAGAATCGATTATCGAGAAGTTCTTGTCGTATCCGAGGAGATCTGCATGACGTCTCAATATCCTTGCGAAAATGCTGTGGAAAGTACCGCACCATAGGAACTTTGCCCTGTCGCCGACAAGAGCTGTGATCCTCTCTCTCATCTCATTGGCTGCCTTATTGGTAAACGTGATCGCGAGGATGGAGGAAGGTGCGGCATTCACATGCCTCATAAGATAAGCAATACGGTAAGTAATGACTCTTGTCTTGCCCGAACCCGCGCCTGCAAGTATAAGTACCGGACCCTCGGTCTGGGTTACAGCCTCACGCTGTTCTTCATTGAGTCCTTCAAGCAGATCAGAACAATCGGGCCCTCCGGAAGGCACCTTACTTGTCTGTCCGTATATCTCTTCGAGCTCATCGAAAAAACTACGGCTCTCGTTATTGTCATTATCGTTTCCGGACAAATGCTTATTCTCCTTCTGATTTTGTCTTACAGATTATATCAATAAAGAGGGGAAAATATGGGGACATAAATCGTACTTTGTCCGGATACGTGAAAAAGAACCCCGAAGCCTTATGGCAACGGGGTTCTTTAGATTTGTTCGTACCAACAGATGCTTACGCTTTTACCTTAACGCTTCTGCCGCTGTTTGACTTTTTAAAGTACTTCTTGTATGTCTTTACCTTGGATTTTGCTACTTTCACTACCGAGACAGAGCATCCCTTGAGGGAGTTCTTGACACCTTTCTTTGTCAACTTTGTTGTCTTGTTGATAACAACAGTATCAAGCGAATTGCTGCCCAAAAATACGTTAGCGCCGATTTTATTCAGTTTCTTGGATGTAATATTGAATGAATGAAGATATGCGCAATTCGCAAATGCCTTGGCACCAATAGTCTTAAGTCCCGCTCCTCCGGATACAGATGCAAGATTGATATTACGGCTAAAAGCTTCCGTTCCGATCGAAGTTACTTTTGAGGGAATGCTGAGGGTTGTAAGATTTGTGCCCGCGAAAGCATAGGAGCCAATCGAAGTAACACCTGCAGGTATAGTGACTCCCAAAATACCAGAGCAATTATAGAAACAATAATTGCTGATCTTTTTTAATCCTTTAGGCAGCGTAACGAAATTCATTCCGATGCAGTCCTTAAAAGCTCCTGCACCTATAGATGTAACAGAGTCCGGCACAGCAAAGCTCGTCAGAGATTCACACCCCATAAAAGCGTAGCTTCCGATCGTTTTGCAGCTGGCGGGAATTGTTAGAGAATACAGATTCACACAGCTGGCAAAAGCATAAGAACCGATGGACTTTACACCATTTTCTATATCGACATATGACAATTTTTCGCAGCGTTCAAAAATGCAATCCCCGAGCGTAGTTACCGTAGAAGGAATTCTAACAGTTTCCATTTCCAATAACCTGAAAAAAGCACCTTCGCCAATGGAAGTCACACCTTCTTCAATAGTCAGATATTTAACATTAACGCAGTTCTCAAATGCCGATTTCCCAATCTTTCTTACAGATCCGGGAATATATATTTCTTCAATTGATGGTAATCTGCAAAACGCTCTGTCACCAATCGTCACCAGCCCATTATTAAGCTTCAGTTTTGAGATATTTTGGTTATCACAGAAAGCGTCCTCTCCTACCGTTTTTACACTGGCGGGAATCTCAAGTGTGCCGGAAATATCGCATTGATAAAATGCCTTTTTCCCGATCTTGCTTAAAGAAGCAGGAAGAGAGATCTTTTTAAGATAATCGCATTCAGCAAAAGCATAGGTTCCTATCGAAGTTACTCCGTTTTTGATCTCTACTTCTTTTATGTAATGGGTATAAATAGCCCAAGGCGTGTTATAACTCCAAAATTCCCAAGGATCAGGATCTAATACATCCGGGACCTCTACCTTTTTGCTGCTAACATCCGGAATGGCACCATAGCCGGAAATAGTCAATTTTCCTGATTCCGTATCGAATCCCCATTCCATTGCATTGTCTTTTCCGAATTTCCCTCCGGCAATATACTTTTTCTTCTTAGCTTTGTCAGAATCGGACGGGAGCTTGCCACTAACGGTATCGTCTTCTTTACCTTCCTCTGCGGGCTCGGAAGGCTCAGTCTCACCGGACTCAGAGGGTTCTGTCTCTTTTGATTCGGAGGGTTCCGTTGGCTCTGCAGACTCTGTGGGTTCTGCAGTCTCCTTTGTCTCTTCGGTTTCCTTTGACTCGGCAGTCTCCTTAGATTCCTCGGTCTTCTTGGTCTCCTCAGTCGCCTTGGTCTCTTCGGATTCCTTTGGCTTGGAGGTCTCTTTTGATTCTGCTGTTTCCTTGGATTCGGAAGTCTCCTTCTCCGTAGGCTTTGAAGTCTCCTTCGGCTTTGGCTTGGAGGTTTCTTTAGTAGTTTCAGTGGTTTCTACGGCTTTTGTCTCTTCCGTATTGACTTCAGCTTCTTCAGCGAAAACGACAGCAGGCAGCATGGAAACTACCATTGCCATGCTGATAAGAAAAGCCAGTGAACGCTTGATCTTCATATAGACCCCCTTAATTAAGCTCATCCGAAAGGACATACCTATCCATAATATTTTTTAATTTTCGCACGCGTAATGCTAAAAGTAAATATTATTTAACAGATTGCCTTCTTTTCGAAAAAAGAAGAGGCTGTCAGTGACAGCCTCTTTAGTGATTGTTTTTTCACGAAAGGATTACTTTCTGACAAGAGCCTCAGTCTCTTGAGCGATAGCGAGCTCTTCATTTGTAGGGATGATGCAGACGGTAACCTTTGAAGAAGGCTTGGAGATGATGGCTTCCTTGCCCCTGAGACCTGCATTCTTCTCAGCGTCGAACTCAACGCCCATAAACTCAAGACCTTCGCACATGGCTTTTCTCATGTGATCTGTGTTCTCGCCGATGCCTGCAGTAAAGACGATAACGTCAACACCGCCCATTGCAGCAGCGTAAGATCCGATGATCTTCTTGCCCTGGTAAGCGAACATATCGAGTGCAAGTCTTGCTCTGTCGTTGCCCTCGTTAGCAGCCTTCTCGAGATCTCTGAAGTCGGAAGAAACGCCGGAGATACCCTGAACGCCGGACTGCTTGTTGAGGAGATTGTCCATCTCGTCAGGTGTGAATCTTTCGTTCTTCATGAGGAAAGGAACGATAGCAGGATCGATGTCGCCTGTTCTTGTACCCATGCAGATGCCTGCGAGAGGCGTAAGACCCATTGATGTATCCTGGCACTTGCCGTCCTTAACAGCTGCGAAAGAAGAACCGTTGCCGAGGTGGCATGTGATGATCCTGAGATCCTCATACTTCTTGCCGAGGAAGTCAGCAACCCTGTGGCTTACATAACGGTGAGATGTTCCGTGGAAACCGTAACGACGGATGTCATACTTCTCGGAAATCTCATAAGGAAGAGCATATGTGTAAGCCTTAGCGGGCATTGTCTGGTGGAATGCTGTATCGAATACTGCAACCTGAGGTGTGCCTGCAGGAAGAACATC
>JAEEGL016251677.1_pt1 | contig 27480 bp, 23 predicted proteins | sample 9134231 | NCBI WGS metagenome assembly JAEEGL01 (sample SAMN16246548, study PRJNA631951) | gut metagenome | biome: gut microbiome; feature: rumen; material: fiber-attached | host: Bos | place: Iran: Karaj | collected 2018-10
GCAGATGTATATGTGTTAGAGTCTCAAGACCTTTATGTAGATGAGTCTGTTTTTACAGGAGAAACAAAACCAATTGAAAAGTATGCAGAAGATGTCGGTGAAACAGATGATATATTTGAAATAAGTAATATTATTCTAATGAATTCAACAGTTGTAACAGGAAGAGCAACAGCTGTTGTATTTAATACAGGACTTAATACTTATCTTGGTTCTATGGGTAAGAGTTTAAAGAAAGAAAAAACTACAACATCATTTGATATAGGTATGAAAAGTGTTACTAAACTTCTTATTATGTATATGATAATAGTATCTTTATTTGTTCTTATTATACATGGAGCTATTAAAGGTAATTTAAATGAAGCACTTTTATTTGCTTTATCAGTAGCAGTAGGTATAACACCTTCTATGTTACCTATGATAGTAAATGTTAACTTAACAAGAGGATCTAAAGTACTTGCGGATAAAAAGACTTTGGTTAAAAGAATTGACTCAATTCAAAACCTAGGTTCCATGGATATCTTATGTACTGATAAAACAGGTACATTAACTGAGAATAGAATAATACTACAAAAGTATATAGATATAAATGGAGATATAGATGAGTCTATTTTAAATGATGCATGGCTTAATGCTTATTATGGAACAGGACTTAAAAACATAGTTGATAAAGCAATCATAGATTATGGTGCTAAATATAAACTAATGGAATCCCTAAGCAATTTTAAAAAGATAGATGAAATACCATTTGACTATGAAAGAAAGAAAATGAGCATCGTAGTTAAAAATGGAAAAGAAAATTTAATAATTACTAAAGGTGCTTTAGAAGAAGTTATTAAAGGTTGCTCTTATGTTAAAGTAAATGGAAAAATAAAAAGAATAACTAAAGAGATGATTTCAAAAGTATTCCAAGTAGCAAAAGAAGAAGCATCAACTGGTATGCAAGTAATTGCTCTTGCAGAGTCTAACAAGTATCCTGGAAAGAACCTTTTTACTGCTGAGCATGAAAAAGGAATGACTTTCATAGGATTTGTATGTTTCTTAGATCCACCTAAGAATAATGTAGATGTAGTAATTAAGAATTTAAAAGAATATGGTATTACAACAAAAATACTAACTGGAGATAATCCATATGCTACTAAGAATGTTTGCCAAGTATCAGGAATTGATAATAAAGAAATACTAACAGGAAAAGATATAGATAAGTTAAGTGATTATAAACTTAAAAAGATGCTTGATAGAGTAAATGTATATGCACGTCTTAATCCTTTACAAAAAGAAAGAATAATTAAGTTATTAAGAGAAAAAGGACATGTAGTTGGTTATATGGGTGATGGTGTTAATGATGCACCAGCTCTAAAAGCATCAGATGTAGGAATAGCTGTTAACTCAGGTACATCTATTGCTAAAGAAACAGCAGATATTATTCTTCTTGAGAAGAGTTTAGATGTTGTATGTGATGGAGTAGTAGAAGGTAGAAAAGTATATGGTAATATTATTAAATATATGAAGATGGCATTATCAGATGACTTTGGTGATGTATTTAGTATCATGATTGCATCAATCTTCTTACCATTCTTACCACTTCTACCAATTCAAATGTTAATACAAGACTTCATATATGATTTCTCTCAAATAGGTATTCCTTATGATAATGTAGATGAAGACTTTATTAAGATACCTCGAATATGGAGTACCAAAGGTATTTCAAGGTTTATGTTAATAATGGGTATAGCATCATCTATAATTGATGTATTAGGATTTATAGTATTCTGGTTTGTTCTTGGATATAACACTCCAGAAGAAGCAGCATATTTCCAAACAGCATGGTTTATTGCATGTTTAGTAACTGAGTTATGTGTAATTATAAATGTAAGAACATCACATAAACCATTTATAGATTCTAATCCATCACCTAAGTTTAAGTTACTAATAGTATTATCATTAGTACTTACTATATGTGCACCAATACTACTTCATAGTGTACCTTCATTTAACTTTGTAGTATTACCTGTTGCATATTATATTTACTTAGGGTTAATGGTAATAGTCTATATGATAATGGCAGCAGTAATTAAGAAGATTTATATAAAGAAATATAACGAATGGTTATAGAGGGTGTGTTATGACAACATTGGATAAAGAAGAATTAAAAAGAAAGTTTAAAGAATATGTAGATGGCTTTGATATGAAAGACCCTAATATAGAAAGGAAGTATTATCATTCTCTAAGAGTAATGGATTTTGCTGAAAACATTGGTAAATCTATTAACTTAGATGATAATGATATAGAAATAGCTATAGTAGGTGGCCTATTACATGACTATGGTAGATTTCCTCAATGGGAAAGATATAACACTTATAGTGATGTAGATTCTATTGATCATGGTAATCTAGGAGTATCTTTATTATTTAACGAAAATGAAATATTAAATTTTTATAATAATGTTAAAAACTTTGATGAGTTATATGATGCTATTAAATATCATAATAAGTATGATATATCACCAGCATTAAGTGAACATAATAAAGAACTAAGTTACATAGTAAGAGATGCAGATAAATTAGATATATTTGATATATTTGTAAATAATATATTATCTTTAAATGAAACTAATGATCCTATTTCTAAAGAAGTAAATGATACTTTCTTTAGAAATGAAAGTGTTAGTTATAAAGATGTCAGAAATCCAAATGATGACATTATATTAAAACTTGCTATGTTATATGATTTAAAATATAAATATTCTAAGAATTATGTAAAAGATAATAATATAATTGATAAATTATATTCTAAGTTAAATAACAAGGATATATTTGATAAATACTTTAAACACATAAAAGAATACTTAGGAATATAAGAAATCTAGGAATAAACCCTAGATTTTTTATTTATTATGTAAATTTTTCTTGCAAAATAAGAAAAATAGTATATTATAAACAATAACTTTAGAGCAAAATATCGTCTAAAGCGGGGGTTTTGGTTGATAATTAAGAGTTTAATGGTATAGGACCTTAATTATTTCCTGAAAAAAGAAGAAGAAAGGAAATATTTATGAAAAACAAATTTTTAGGTTTATTAGTAATGGTTGCATGTTTCTTTGGTATGTCTAGTGTTAATGCTGCTATTATTAATACAGAAACTGGTAAAGCAATAAGTTATGATATTGCAACTTCACATCAATATGATGGAAAAGAATACAAACCAGAATCAAAATTAATCGATGGAGATTATGAATTAAAAGAAGGAGTAGATTTCGAAAGAGTTTATTGGACAACTCAAGACTGTAGATTAGATCCTCAAGATATCGAAGCTGCAGATGAAACTCCAAATTTCGTAAGACCAGGATTCATTTGGGAATCAATGACTGGTATTGGTAAATATTCTGGTAAAATTGACAATAGACATACAAACTATATTTATATGGGTACATTACCATATAGCTATTCAAAATATGTAGGAGAAGAAGATCAAACTTTCAAAGCATATGACATTTTCTTTGTAAATGGTGCTTGGGTTAAAGGAGATTCAATTGAAGCTAATGTTGTTTCAAGTTATGAAGTAGCAAGAGCTGAAGGAGAAGAAGTAGGTAAATATACTATTTCTTTAAATAATGTATCTTTAACTAATCCTAAATTAGTTGCTAAAGAAGCTACTTATTCAGAAAGTTTAAAAGCATCTTTAACTAAAAGACAAAAAGGAGAATTATTCTTCACACTTATTGATGCAGGTTTAGGTAATGGTTACCTAATGTCAAATGGTTATGTATTCTATCAACCTTTTACATCTACATTAACTATTAAAGACTTTGCTAAAGTAGTTGTTAACTACGTTGATGAAGACGGAAAAGCATTAGCTGATTCAGAAACTATTGAAGGAAAAGTTGATGAAGATTATAAAACTGAAGCTAAAGAAATTAAAGATTATGAATTAGTAGAAGTTAAAGGTGAAGAAACTGGTAAATTCACTGAAGAAGAAATTACTGTTACATATGTATACCAATTTGTAATGGGTCAAGGTGAAGATGAAGAAGAAATAGTTAATACTGGTTCTAAAGTTAATGTTGCTTTAATGTCTGCTGTAACAGTTATTATTTCAGCTTTATCTTTATCACTTATTTCTAAAAAGAGAAATAACTAATAAATAAATGAAACTTGAGTTTACACTCAAGTTTTTTTATGAGAAAAAAATGCTTACACAATTTAAAAAAATGTGTTATTATTAACAAGTTCGTGTAAATTTTATAAATGAGAAAGAAGGGGAAATATGAAGAATTTAAATTTAGGAACAGAGAAAATTAATAAACTATTATTAGCTTTTACAATTCCATGTGTAATTAGTATGCTTATTAATTCAATCTATAATATTGTAGACCAAATATTCATAGGTCAAGGTGTAGGAACACTAGGAAATGCAGCAACAAACGTAATATTCCCATTAGTAATTCTTTGTAATGCTATTGCTGGATTAATTGGAAATGGTGCTGCTGCAATGATGTCTTTAAGACTTGGAGAAGGTAAAACTGATGATGCTAAGAAAAGTATAGGAGAATCTATTCTATTAATTAGTATAGTATCTATTATAGTTGCAATTGTATCATTTATATTATTACCTAAGATGATTTATTGGTTTGGATGTACAAGTGAAGTTGCACCATATGCACTATCATATGGTAGAGTTGTTGTACTAGGTATTCCATTTGTAATGTTTTATTCTCTTATGTCTAATGTTATAAGAGCAGATGGTAATCCAGCATATTCAATGAAGTTACTAATTGCTGGTGCAATTATTAACTTAATCTTAGATCCAATATTTATATTTGTTTGTAAATGGGGTGTTGCAGGTGGAGCTTGGGCTACTGTTGTAGGACAAGTTATTTCATCTATTATTGCTGCTATTTATATAGGTAAATTCAAGGCATTTAAGTTATCTAAGAAAGACTTCTTATTAACTAAACAAATATTTAAAGTATTAGCACTAGGAGTATCATCATTTATTACTCAATTAACTATCTTAGTATTATTTGTATATATGAATAATATGATGACAAAATTCGGTGCTTTAACTAAGTTTGGAGAAAATATACCTTTATCTGTATATGGTGTATTATCTAAAATTAATAGTATATATATATCTATAGTATTAGGTATATCAATTGGTGCTCAACCAATAATAGGATTTAACTATGGAGCAGGTAATAACTTACGTGTTAAAGAAATTATTAAGAAGTTAATTATTATTAATCTTTCATTTGGTATTATCTTTAATGTAATTTATTTAGTATTCCCAAGAGTGTTAGCTGGAATATTTATTAGTCCAAGTGATCCAACTTATGATTTATTCATGGAGTTTGCTGAAAAACTATGTAGAATCTTCTTCATGGTATGTGGTATTAATGCACTAGAAATGACTTCAAGTATTTCTATTCAATCTCTTGGAAATGTTAAGAAGGCTACTTCTTTATCATTTGCAAGACAAATTATATTATTTTTACCAATATCAATTATCCTTGCACGTGTTCTTGGACTTGGATTAAATGGTATTTTAATAGCAGGACCTATCGCAGATACTATTTGTGCTATTTACTGTATTATTATTCTTATTTCTGAGTTTAAGAAGTTATCTATTGTTAAGGAAGAAATTAATACAGAAGATATAGAAGTAAAACCAAGTTATAAAGGTAAGAAATTTATTGTTACTATATCAAGAGAATATGGTTCAGGAGGACGTTATGTTGGTGAAATACTAGCGCGTAATCTTGGAGTTAAATTCTTTGATAAGAGTTTAATAAAACTAATTGCTGATGCATCTGGTTTATCAAAAACATATGTATCATCATCTGATGAATCATTAAGAAGTGCAAAATACGTAAATAATAATGATGATAGAATATTTATTGCTGAAGAAAGAGTTATTAAAAATATAGCTAAAAATGAATCAGCTGTTATCGTAGGTAGATGTGCAGATTACATATTAAAAGATAATAAAAATGTAATTAAAGTATTCCTTTATAGTGATATGGAATCTAAAGAAAAAAGAGTAGTTAAATATTATAATGTAGATAAGAACAAAGCAAGAAGCGTTATTAAGAAAATTAATAACGAAAGAAGAAAACATTATAAGTTCTATACTAACCGTGAATGGTATGATTTTAATAACTATGATCTAGCAATTAATGTAGATAAACAAGGTGTAGAAGAAACTGCTAAAATAATAGAAAATTACATTAATGGAATAAATAAATAAGAAATGTTTTAAACATTTCTTTTTTTAATGTATAATTAAGATAATAGGAGAGTAATATGGAAGAAAAAAAGAGTTTAGTTTTATATTTTAGTAGAGCGGATGAAAATTATAATGTAGGTTATATTAGTAAAGGTAATACAGAGATTGTAGCTGAATATATCGCTGATATAACAGGGTCTGATATGTTTAAAGTTGAAAGAAAAATACCTTATGCTAAGGACTATAATACCTGCATTAAAGAAGCACAAGATGAAAAAAATACAGGTATGATGCCTGAGTTAAAAGAAAGACTTGAAAGTGTAAGTGATTATGATGTTATTTATATAGGTGCTCCAGTCTATTGGGGTGGTATGCCTATGCCTTTAATTAATCAATTACAATCTTTAAATTTCAAAGGTAAAAAGGTAAGAGTATTTGTTACTCATGAAGGATCAGGGCTATCTACTATACCATCACAAGCACGTGAATATTGTGTAGGTGCAGATGTAGATATGAATGGTCTTGCTATTGTAGGTTCTAAAGCAAAGGAAAGTAAAAAAGAAGTTAAAGCTTGGCTTGAAGGGAAATGATTATTGTGAATGAGAACAAAATAGATAAGAAAGTATTAATAGCATGTATATTATTAACAATTATAATTATTGCTATAGTTGTAATTTATATAATTGGAAATAAAAAAGAAGTTATTATTGAACATAAGGATTATCAAAAATTTACAGAAGCAACTGCTAAGAATTATCCTGATGAAGTAGTTGTAACATACCAAATGAATCCATGTGGTGAAACAGTTGATAACAAATATACAGAAATATATGATAGAACACTAAATATATATTATGATATTTCATCTCATTGTGGTGTATGTGCTCCAGAAGAATATGAAGATACATTTAAAGTAAATGGGAAAGAATACGATAAGATTAAAGTCTATTATAAGATGAACGATAATTCAAACAATTGTGGAGATGTCGTTTATAAACCAATTATATATTTATATCCTGAGGAGGATATGAATATAAGTGTTAGTTTTAAAGATCCATCTAAATTAACTACAAGTTACCCAAGATATATAAATGGTTGGAGTGTTTTAGCACGTCCAGATGGAACTATTACTTATAATAATAAAGACTATTATGCTTTATATTATGAAGCAAATAACAGTATTAAATTTAAAGAAGAGGAAGATGGATTTGTAGTAGCTAAGAGTGACTTAATACCATTCTTAGAAGAAAAACTATCTATACTAGGTTTAACTGAAAGAGAAGCAAATGAGTTTATAGTTTATTGGTTACCAATTCTTGAAGAAAACGAATACAACTATATTAGATTTGCTGATACTAGTGAAGTAGAAAATAATATTCCTCTTGAAATTAACCCAGCGCCTACTACTTTAATAAGAGTTCTTATGACTTATAAAGGTGTAGATAAGAATACTAAAGTAAAAGAACAAGTACTAGAGAGTAGAGTAAGAACTGGTTATACAGTTGTTGAATGGGGAGGAACAAAGATAGATTAAAATCTATCTTTTTTAGGAGTTTATATGGAATTTGAAAATGTAATTAGAACAAGATGTGCAACTAGAAAGTTTGATAGAAAAGTAGAACAAGAAAAGTTAGATAAAATACTTGAAGCTGGTCGTCTTGCACCAACTGCTAAAAATAAACAACCATTTAAAGTTTTAGTAGTAGAGTCTCCTGAAGGTCTATCTTATATTGATGAGGCATCTCCATGTAGATATAATGCTAAAACAGTTTTAGTTATATGTGGAGATAAAGAAAACTCTTATCAAAAAAATGATATGCCTATTTATGTCATGGATGCATCTATTGTTGCAACACATATGATGCTTGAAGCAGCATCCTTAAATGTTGATAGTATTTGGATAGAAATGTTTGATGGAGAATTATTAAGTAATAGATTTAATCTTCCTTCTTCACTAGTTCCAGTTTGTCTACTTCCTATTGGATATAGAAGTGATGACTGTCCTGAAAGTCCAAATCATAATACTAGAAAAAATATAGAAGAATTGGTAGAATATAGATAATTTTATTGAAATGCAACCAAAAATATACATAAAACAACCTAAAATTGGTAGAACGCAACTGGTTGATAATTGTAGAATTAAGCCATGAAAGGAGAAATGTGTATATGAAAAATAATTTATCTGATAACATTAAAAAATTAAGAAAAGATAATAATCTATCACAAGAAGATCTAGCTGATAAACTAGGTGTATCAAGACAATCAATATCTAAATGGGAACAAGGAGATGCTTATCCAGAAATGGATAAACTAATGCAAATGGCAGAACTCTTTAATGTAAGTTTAGATAATTTAGTACATAGTAATATTAATGATGTTAAAACAAAAGAAAATAATAAAAAAACAATAGATAACTATATAAAAACAGTATCATCATTTATTACTGATGCTATTAGTTTATTTGCTAGGATGAACTTTAAAAGTAAGATAAAATTTATTATAGAAGAATTTATAATAATATTCTTATTAGGTATTACTTTTGCTATAGTAGGTGAATTATGTTCTGCTGTTGTTAGTAATCTATATGTTATACCAGGTTATAAATATCTATATATTATATTAGAAACTTTATACGAAGCATTTGGATTTGTTGCAGGAGTAATGATAGTTACTCATGTCTTTAAAGTAAGATATTTAGATTATTATAGAAGTGCAATTGCATCTAAAGAAGATAATAAACCAACTGAAGAAGGAGCAAAAGATGTAAAAGAAAAACAAGAAGAAAAAGTACTTAAACCAGCAGAAGATAAAATCATTATAAGAGATCCTAAAACAAGCGAATATGGTTTTCTAAAGGCTATATCCAAAGTATTTATTATATTCTTTAAAGCAATTGCTTTTTATATGATGATAGGAGTTTCTTTTGCACTTGTAGGACTTGCATTTGCCTTTGGCCTTTCAGTGTTAATTATTAACTCAGGATCATTCTATGTAGGAGTTGTTCTTACAATAATAAGTTCAATAGTTTCATTAGCTGTTATATTAATGGTATTAATTAATTTCATCTTTAATAAAGCAGGTAATAAGAAAGTATTAGCATTATTATTTATATTAAGTATTATTTTCTTTGGTATAGGACTAGGTGTTACTACTGCATCATTAGCAAATTTTGATGTATATGACATCAAAGAAGCCGATATTAAAAATGATGGTGTTACTATTAAGATGAGTGACAATATCTTTTTAACAAATGAATATGATATTACTTATATTGAAGAAGATAGAAAAGATATTAAAGTAACTCCAATAGATGGTACTTGTGATGTAACTTATTATATTCAAAGTGATGGAAGAATAGTATTAACTCAAGATTGTGATCTTTTAGAAAGACTTAAATTTACTATTAACGAAATAAATAATAAAAGAATCTGTACTAATATAGATGATTATTATCATAACTATACAGTATATGCATCTAAGAAGAATATAGAAAAATTAAAAAAGAATGAAGCAGCCTATTATAAAAGAGCAAATAGTTAAATAAAAAGAACTAAGAATTAGTCTTAGTTCTTTTTATGTATGATATAATTTATATGTAATATAAAGAAATGGTGATATTAAGTGATAACATTAGAGAATAACATAAGAATATTACAATTTACTATGAATAAACCAGATATGTATGGTGTATTTCATATAATGTCTATAATAAGTGTAATAATACTAAGTATTATTTTAATAAAACATGCTAAAAATAAGAAAAAGACAATATATATCATGTCTACTATTATGATTATGTTTGAAATATATAAACAATTATCATTTAGTTATAATGATTTTTCTTGGAGTTATTCATGGTATGCTTTTCCATATCAATTTTGTTCAACTCCAATGTATGTAGGCTTTTTATATTCTCTTATTAAAAATAAAAGAGTATCTGAATACTTAGAATGCTTTTTAATGACTTATGCTCTTTCGGCAGGAGTATGTGTAATGCTATATCCAAGTACAGTATTTGTAAGGGAAGCTATGATAAATATACAAACAATGATTCATCATGGTTTCATGGTAGTAATGGGTCTATATCTTTTATTTAAAGAAAATAATATAAAACATATTTATAATAAAGCATTTACGGTATTCTTTTTACTATCATCTATAGCAATTATATCTAATATAATTACTTATTATGTTGGTATTGATAATGGTTTAGAGTTATTCTATATATCTCCATTCCATAATTCTACATTACCAATATTTAGTATTATTGATGAACATGCTCCTTATATAGTGTTCATAATTAGTTATTATTTAATATTTTCAATTGGATCAATGCTTCCAATTGGTATAAAAAGATTATTTCAAAAATTTGACAATAGACTAAAAGAATGTTAGTATACATAGCACGTCTTGAGAAAAAACCCTTTTTGAGTTATCTAACACAAAAACAAAACAAAACAAAACGCTGATATTTCTCTCAGGACAATAAAAAAACAAGTAGAAATACTTGCTTTTTTTATTGCATAACAATTCCTAATCCATTTACTGTAGCAGTACCTGTTATTTTAGTAAAGTTATATTCAGGATATGCTTCTGTATTAGTTAAAGTAATAGTAACTGTATCTCCATTACTTAAGTTACTTGATTTATCAAGTGTATAAGTTAATTTATTATATTTAGAAGGCATATTAATAGTTAAATAACCTTGTCCATTAAGACCATAGAAGTCTACAGTTATATGTTCTTCTGCATCTGGATCAAATGGATTTACATCAGTTACTTTAATAGGAACTGTTGTAGTAGTTGATGTTAAAGATTTTTCATATTCATCCATAGTTCTATCAAATATTTTACTTACTGATATAAATGAAAAAGCAATAGTACTACATATAATACCAACAAATATTAGTACAAATATATATCCCTTTTTAGTAGGTACAATTGCTTCTTGACCATTAACATATACTTTTTTACTTAATTCATTTGAATTACCAGCATCCCCACGATTAATATTAATATAAGTATTAGTATAATGTTTAGTTATTGAATCATGTATCCTGCATGTAGTACCACAGAAAGGACATGTTGCTACATCACTGTTAAAGTCCATATTTTCTTTAGGTATAATACCTCCACAGTTACGACATTCAATTTCTTCTTTAACGTTATTCTTATCTTCAAAAGTTGTTTTATTATCTTCAAAATTCATAAGTTGTTTACTCCTATCTTCATAATTTGATTATATCATGTTATATAAAAAAACAAGTATTTCTACTTGTTTTTTCTATCCTCTTATTAACTTCTTTACATAAGGTATTTTACTTATTATAAGTGATGCTATAAAACTTAAAAAGTAAGTGAATGTAGTAATTAATAGTATCTTTAATATAAATGGTATATTTATATTATACATACCTATTACTTTAGCAACACCTAAAGAAAAACCATGTATTAAATATATACCAAAGTAAGTAGAAGTAAGTGTTTTATTTACGTTCTTATTAGTATTCTTAAATTTATTCTTACAATATAAGAATATGCCAATACTAGGAATAAGTATATTCCAAGAATAGTAATAGAAGAATAATTCACTTGGATAACCAATCTTTAAAGAGTCACTAATAGTTAATATAATAGTAAGTATTACACTTATAATACTAGCTATATAAATATATTTAGTAATATTCTTTTTTAATTCAAATGTATTTAAATAGTATCCTAATATAAAGAATATAAGCACACTTGTAAAGAATATAAAATAACCAATACTAATACTCATATAAACATTTATAAGAGGTATTAAACTATTAAATATAAATAGAATAAGAAGTAAATAATCTATTTCTTTTTTATTCTTTTTCTTAGTAATAAGTCTTAATATTGGTAAAGATACATAGAAGGCTAGTATTGTAATTAGAAAATCAAATTGAAATACTGCATGACCCAATATAGTAGACTTAATACTTGTAAGTATTAAATTAATACTAATAGGTATATTATTATTAATAACTTCATTTAAGAATGTATAAGAAGTATTCCAAAATAAATATATTAAGAATAAGTTTAATATATATTTTTTATATAATTTTTTATTATCTAAGTTAAAGTCTTCATTTAAGAATATAGCACCACTTATCATATAATAAATTGGTATAGCATATCTTATAAAGGACTCTAGTATAACCATGATTTTAAAGTTAGTACTGGTTATATCCGTCGTGTAATAAACTTCACTTATAACATGTATTAATACTACTGCTAAAGCACCTAGTACTTTAAGTAAATCAAAATAATATATTCTTTTCTTCATAATACCCATCTCTAGTAAAATTATATAAAAATAAACTTGATAAAACAACAAAAAGGTATGTTATAATAATTGAACAGGGAGTATGAAGAAATGGAAAATAATAACTTAGAAGAAGCCTTAAAGTTTTACTTTAAAGGTGTAAATTTAAAAGATGTATTATACGATGAAGATAATGATTATTCTTACGCAGATAATATATTTGGAGGAAGTATTCTTGCAACAGGTTACTCTTCTGAATTTAGAGAAGTACCTAATATAGGTAAAATGATAAGATTAATGGTTCTACATTACTTCAAAATGATTAATCCAGATTATGATTTTAAAAGTTTAAAAAAGGGAAGAGTTTATGAAGAAGAAATGTCTGAATCAATGAATAATTCTTCACCATACTTTAAACTTATATTTAAATATTTAAAACTAGATAAAGAATTACAAAAATTAATTGTAGACTATAGAACATGGGGGTTGTCACAAAGTGACTTAGACCAAGTAGCTATAGCAACAATGAAACGTTACCAAGATCAAGATGAAGAGTCTTTAAAGAGAATCTGGGCATTCTATAAGACAAACTCTAAACTTAAAGATAAGACAAGATCAGGTTGGGATAGTACTCATTGGAATATAAAAGGTAGAAGAGAAACTGTATCAGAACATATTGTAGGAACACTTCTTCTTCATACAGCACTTTCATCTGATTTTGATTATAATTTTAATATTGATAATGTTTATCAAGTGCTTGCTCTTCATGAAGTAGGAGAGTCTTTAATTGGAGATATCACTCCATTTGATGGAGTAACTCCTGAAGAAAAGGAGAAAATAGAACATAAAGCAATGGAAGACTCCATTGGAGATCTATTCTTAAAAGACTATTACTTACGTCTATTATTTGAATTTGATAACCAAAAGAAAAAGAAAATGAAGTATGCTCACTTCATAGATAAAATAGAAGCAGACCTTACTTCTAAGAGATATCAAGATAAAGGATTACAACATGATCTAATGGATCAAAGTGAAAATGTAGTAATGAAAAGCAGTAAAGTACAAGATATGATAGAAAATGGTGCTAAAACACCATTTGATATCTGGTATCTATGGGATAAAGGTATCTACGAAGGGGATAAGGATTTCCCAGAGTTTGCTGAAATATTAAATATAGTAAATTATATTGATATTAATAATATAGAACATAGCTTATATAAAGAAGAAATAAAGAAAAGAAAACTTGAAAAATAGTTTTCTTTTTTTTATTAATTTTTTTACTTTACTAAATATTATTTATTTAATTACTATGATATACTAATATATAGAAGAATATAGGGAAGGATGTGATTAAATGATTTGTCCAAAATGTGGAACAGAAAACCCAAATGGTAATCTACTATGTCTTGGATGTGGTACTGTGCTAGATACAGTTCAAGTACAAAAAAACATTAATCCAGGTGCTGAGGCATCTCCTTTTGCTGAAGTTGTTACTCAAGATGTAACTGCCCCTATAGAAAACCCTATAAATACAATTACTAGAAGCATGGCTAAAAAGAATAATAAGAAGAAATTCTTTAAGGTTTTAGTTGTATTTGTTATTCTTGGAGTAATTGGATACTTTGCATCTAAGATATATATGGATTATAAATTAGATTTCCAAGGTATAGGTGATACTAATTTCTTTGTTGAAGATAAAACAGGAATGTACGCTGTATTTGATAGAAAAGGTAAGAGATTAACTAAGTTTGTATATAAAGATGCAAGTCCATTCTCATATGACTATGCTTATGCTAAAAAAGAAGATGGTTCTACATCTATAATAGATAAAGATGGAATAGAAACATTTAATAGTAAAGAATATAAAAGTTATTATCAATTTGGTGCTATGTTTATAGTAAGAGATGATGATTATAACTTCCATCTTATTAAACCAGATGGCTCAAGTATTACAAATGATAAAGTATATCTACATGAAAATGTTGATAATGTTATTACTATAATTAAAGATAAAACAATTGATATCATGGATAAAAATGGTAAAACTATTTATTCAATTGATAAAGTAAATAATGATGATACTGTTAAATTATCTAAATATACAGATAACTATATATCAGTTTTTTATAATAATACTAATTATTATATAAGTGTGATAGACTCAAAAGTACTTTATAAAGAGAATAGTACATCTCTTAATAATATTGCATCATTCGATAAAACTAATAATGTACTATTATTAGCTAATTCTAATAAATATAGAATTATTAATAATAATACTCCTATAGATATTTCTTCTACTTGTAAAAAAATGACTATAGAAGACCACTTCTATAGGTGCGACTTTACTGAAGGAGTAGAATACCTATATAATGAAAAAGGCGAAAATATAGGTAGTAAAGAAACAATACTTGAGTACTATTCAAAAGATAAATATGCATTATCTAATGGTTATAAAACAGTATTCTATAATGATACTAAAGAAATTTCTACAATTGAAGGTATTAATCTTGTAGAAGGTCTTACTTCAAGTGGTCTATACCTAACAGTAGATAAGAATAATAACTATGACTACTATGACTTAAATGGTAAGAAAGTAACTGATAAAGGATTTATAAAAGCAGATCTATTTAGAAATAATAAGTATGCACCTGTATGTGAAAAAGAAAACACTTGTTATCTAATTGATAACAAAGGTAATAAAGCAACGGATAACTTTAAAGATGCTGTTAACTATTCAAGTGATATGACTGATGTTTATTTAGTAACAACAAGTGAAGGAAAGAGAATACTAGATGGTAATAAGAAGAGTCTAGGGTATGAATACTATTCAGATATTATAATAGAAGATACTTCAAGAGGATTTGTTCTATTCTGTTATAAAGTAGGTAAATTATATGTATTTGATTACGATAAGAATTTACTTTTAACAAGAACTTCAGCTTATCCTGAAGACATAGTAACTCGTTATAATTACTTCATTAATAAGCATTCTGCAAGTGTTGAATATTACTCATATTATTCAAGAAATAGTTTCTATGAGTTATAGTAAATAAGTGGTTTAAAATCACTTTTTTATTTAATTTGCATAAAAATAAAAGTAGTGCTATAGTAATTCTTGCTTGAAGGGATGTTTATGAAAATTAACAAAAAAATAGCACAAATATTATTAGTTGCTGGTATTGCAACAAGCACTTTATCAGCATGTAAAACTGATTCATTTAGTTCTACAGAAGTTCCAATTGAATCTATATTAAATGAAGATTTATTTGAGAGTATTGAAGAACTAAATGCTGAAGAAACAGAAGAAGTTATTATTGAAGAAAAAGAAGAAAACCCAGAAGATAAGTATAAGTTTAATGCCATTCTAGAAGAATACGAAGATGGTTCTAAACTAGTACATGTTGATGGAGAAGATATTGTTATCCATGATGATGTAGTAGTTAAATATGATGAGGAAGGTAGAGCTTACTTAGAACAAGCACCACTTTCATATCAATATGAAAAAAGAGGTATAAAACAAGTATTTGAAGTAGAAGCTACTTCCACAGTAATGGTTAGAACTTCATCAAATACTGAAGCTGATCCAATTGGTCAAATTGGAGTAGGTCAACACTTTGAAATGTTAGAACTTCTTGATAATGGTTGGTATAAAATCAACTACTATGGTGAAGAAGCCTATGTATGTGGAGACTACGTAAAAGAAATAGTTACTTATGACTTTACTAGTTCCATTAATAGGATATTCACTTCAACTGCAGACAAAACACTTACTATTCCAGGATACTTAAGAGAAACTGATGCAGATGAAGAAGTAGTCATTCCTAAAGGAGAACTATTTGAAGTATACATAGAAGATGATAGAGAAGACACATATCTAGTTAAGACAAGTGATTATGTAGGTTATATTACTAAAGATAATTTACTTGAATTAACTGGTACATTTGTAGTAATAGATTTAAGTGATCAAAACTTAAAAATATATAAAGATAATGAAATAGTAATGGATGTACCAGTTGTAACTGGTAAACCATCTACTCCAACTAATGTTGGATTATTTGAAGTTAAAAGTGAAGAATATGATAGATATTTAACTGGACCAACATGGCATAGTTTTGTTAACGTGTTTATGCCTTTTGATGGAGGAATTGGTCTTCATGATGCAGAGTACTTTAAAGAATATGATGGCTTTTCACATGGTTGGAAAGAGTACTATGCCTTCGGTGGAGACTACCACTTTGTAAATGGATCACATGGATGTGTTAACATGCGTCATTATGATGCACTTGATGCAAGCGCATACTATGTTGATGTAGGTACTAAAATATTAGTTAAAAAATAAAAGAGAACCTTAACGAGGTTCTCTTTTTATTAGTTTCGCATGTAATACTACTTTATCATCATTGTTGTAACATGTTGATAATGTAAGTATTCTATCACTTACTTGTACATTAGTATTAAAATTATGTTGGCTTCTGTCTTTAATCATATTAATAAAATTAGAGTATTCATTATCACTACTAAAACTTATTTTTAAATAATCACTTGTAGTAGGTATTCTATAAACACTAAATACTTGCCATAAAGTATTCTCATATTCAGTTGATAATTTAACTATATAATTATCAGTATTCTTTATCCAACTAGATGTAAGTATGTTTTTAAGTGAACCAAACATACTCTTATCAACTCTACTATGAGCATATATAATGGTATTCTTTTCATTATATTCTAACTTGTTTCTATAATCTAGAAATACCCAACCACCATTATTTTTACTTCTATCAAATGCATGAGATAAATAGTATTCATTATTATATGCTTGTACAACTGGATAATTAATATTAGTACCATTTACTTGTAACCAAGCTTTAGTATGAGGATTAATTTCCTTTAATTCTTTAAAATCAACTTCTATTAAGTTCATTTTAATATAATCCCAATAAGGATTAGATTTATCTATTTCTCCTTGTTCAATAATAGTAGTATTATCATTATCTTCAACTTCTTTAATATTAGTAATGCTATCTATATTATCAGTTTGATTACTGATATTTTTGTTATCTATAGCCCACATAACTATTTGGTATGATGAATATATAAATACCAATAATGATAGACACATTAATATTATTCTTATTTTACCTTTTAACTTTAACATAATTATTAACTCCTAATACTATTATAATATGATTTTTATATTTTAGAAAAGAATATATATGATATAATTATTAAAGAATAGAGGTTCGTATGGAAGATAAATTTTTACCAATAGGTACAGTAGTTAATTTAAAAGGTGCAACTAAGAGAGTAATGATTGCTGGTTTTTGCCCAGAATTAGATGGAAAAATGTATGATTACTCTGGAACACTTTTCCCAGAAGGATTAATGGGACCAGATAAGACTCTTTTATTTAATCACGAGGAAATAGATAAAATATATCATAAAGGATTAGTAGATGATGAAGAAAAAGCGTTTATTAATAGACTAAATGTTACTTTAGAAAAGATAAAAAGTGGAGAACTTAGTGTTCCAAGTGAGGAGAAATAGTGATGAATGAATTTTTACCTGTAGGTACTGTAGTAATGTTAAAAGAAGGAACAAAAAGAATTAGTATAATTGGTTTTTGTCCTGTAATAGGAGATGGAAGAGAATTCGATTATGTAGGATGTTTATATCCTGAAGGGTTATTAAATCCTAATGAAACATTACTATTTAATCATAGTGATATAAAAGAAATATATCATGTTGGTCTAAAAGACCAAGAACATATAGATTTTTCTAATAAGATGGTAGAAGCAAGAAATAATGATAAAAAGAAAGAGAATAATAGTCTACCAAATATAGAACCAGTTAATTAAAAGGGTGTGTTAATATGGGGAGACTCAATATAGAAAGTGCAACAGCAGGCCTTGATCAAAATAATTTAGTAGATCTTGCAAATAGTATTATTAATCTTATTAATGAAACTAACACAAGTGTTAAGAGTGATTCTTTAAATGTACTATCTACAATAGATACAGTCTGGGTTGGTGCATCAGCTAATATGTTTAAAGAAAAATTATCATATGACACTGATACTATTACACAAGTACTAAGAGAAATAGCTGAACTTGTTAAAGGTGAAATTAATAATGCAGGATCAAATGTAGAAGAATATGATAGTGCTATTGCAGCATCTCTTTTTGGTGCATCTTATTCACCACAAAGTAGTGGAGGTAACACTGATTTTTCATTTGCATCTGATCGGGCAAGCTTTGCTGAATATAAAGGTAATCAAGAAAGAGTTATTAATAATATTGTAGGTACTGCTGAAAAGGTAGGAGAAGTTCTTGGAAGAACAGGAGCAACTATTGGTACAGCTGCTTGTGGTCTTGTAGAAGGTATTGAAAGCTTCGGAGAAGCAATTCTCGACTTTGGTGCAATTCTAGGAACTGGAGTTGCATCCATTGGAACAGGTATCTATGATGGATGCAATGCTATTGCTTGTAAAATAACAGGTAATAAATATGAATCAGCTACTGTTAAGATGTGGGAAGGAACAAAAGCATTTGTAGCAACAGACTTTACTACTAGAATGTTTGATAGTTTCTATAACAATACAGCAGTTGGACAGACATTAAAGAATAATGCCTATGGATTTGATGTAACAAGAAATATTTCCAAAGGTGTAGGATATACAGCTGGAGTTGTTGCATTATCAATTGCAACTGCTGGAGCAGGTGGAGCTGTTATAGGTGGAGGAACAACTTTATCTACAGCAGGTATGTCAGCAGTACAAACTAGCGCTGCAATAACTACTCATATGGCAGGTATAGGTGCTGCTGCCGGAATGGGAAGAGGAAGTGCTGAGGCATGGCAAAATGGTGCTTCCACTTTAAGTGGACTTGCTTATGGAGGGGCAACAGGAGCATGGGAAGGATTACAATTCTATGCAGGTGGTAAAATTGCTGGAATGAATCCTTTTGCTGGAAGAGGTGCAAATGCTATGGCAAGAGTTGGTCTTGATACACTAGACTCTGCTGCTGAAGGTGTTGCTCAACCAGCATTACAATCACTTTATAATGGAAAGAGTTTCCAAGAAAACTTTGAAGAAGCAGGTGGAGTTGGAAATATTGCAATGCAAGGTGCAATCGGTGGAATAATGTCTACCGGTGGTGAAGGATTTGATGCATTAAGAAACTTACAAAAATCCTTAAGACCAGATATAAAATTTGCTGCAACTCCCGAAGTAGAATCAAAAGGTTTCTTCGAAGACTTATTTAACAAGAAAGAAACAAAAAAACAATCAGCTACTTTTAGCAGTACAGCAGCCCCAGTTGATTATGCTGGTGATTTTTTCAAAATGAATTCAGGAAATGGTTCATTCGGTGCTGACCAAGGCTTCTTTTATAACGAGTACTATTATTCTGTAAATGGTACTAAAGTAGGTGAAAGAGCAATGGCAGATTATGTTAGAACAGGTGCCGTTAGTTTAAATGATCCAAATGTTAAAAAGTATGGAACAATGGAATACTTAAGATTAAAAAACAAATTAAAAGGTCAAGGTTATACAGGTGCTCAAGCATCTGCAATAATGCGTGGTCTTGACCGTGATGGAGCATGTTCTTATGCTGCTGTTGTAAATGGTATTTTTAATGAATATCGTGGTGCACCAGAAGCATTTAAAAATACATTTGGTTTTGATATGTTAAGATATGATGAAAAAACAGGAGCATCAAAACTTAATAGTGGTGAACTATTACTAGATTTGTATACTTTTGCTAATGATGAAAGAAATGGTGGAACGCTATTTAGTAATACTGGTACCCCAGGTGGTCCACGTTCTGTTCAGATGGATCCAAATGTAACAGATGTATTTGGAAGAGCAACATTAAGATCAGACAATCAACAATATGCATCTGGTACTGGTGGAATGAATACTGATCTTTTAAATCGTTATATAAAATCTAAAGATCCTAGTGCTTCATTCTATACAAAAGAAATTGTTAATAATCCACCTGGACAAAGACTTAATGCAAATCAAATGCAACAAGTTATTAATACAACTAATAACTATGCAAATAGCAATTATCAATTAAATTTAGGAATTGCTCAAAGGGGTCAAGAAACACCTATTAGAATGATTTCTACAAATCCAAATCAATATGGAAACGTTAGTACACTTACATGGAATGAAGGAAAAGCAGGTTCTGATATTTCAGGACATGCTGTTCATGTAACAGGAGCATCAAAAGATGGATTTATTGTATCATCTTGGGGAAAAGAATATATGGTTCCATATTCGGATCTTATGGATGGTTGGTTTAGAATTGATGCATTTGCAGTTGTAAAATAATTAAGGAGGTTTTTTATGAAGACAATTACTATAGATGAATTTAATACTACTTTTCCATGTATTGAAAAAGAAGACATAAATGGTTTAGATCCACAAAATCAAAAGTTGTTTCTTGATTTGTGGACTAAATACTATTCATTCTTTCTTCAATACATAAATAGAAAAGTTGATTTAAATAAATATGATAAACAAATGGAAAAGTTTGATAAAGTCTCTACTGAAGAGAAAGACATTTACCAAACTTTATCAGATGAAATTGGTTTATCTTATATTTATATAAGAAGTAATGTACATGTAGAAAGACTTAGTGCTGAAGAAATAGAAGTCTTAAACAATAACAATGAATATAATGAAGAAATAGAAAAATTAATTGATTCAACTTATCAAAGACTAATTGTTGAAAAACACGGTGAACCAGGAACAGTTATTAACTTTGGTCCTCCTTCACCTGAATATCTAATTCCTAATAATGTTTTAGTAGTAGGAATTAGATATGAGTATGATAATAAAGAAGAAGAGGATAAAGAAAAAGAGACAATATTTAATGATGTAAGATATAATTTAGCTAAATCATTAAATGAGAACTTAGAGTTTCCTACTTATGTTGTTCAATATGATGAATTTAGTGTTAAACCACTAAAAAAAAACATATCTAATTTAACAAGATAATTAATTAATATATATGATAAAATAGATACAAGGTGATAATATGAAATTTAGTATTATAGTTCCAGTTTATAATGTAGAAAAATATATAAAAGACTGCTTAACTAGTATATTAAATCAAACATATGATAATTTTGAAGTAATAGTCGTTAATGATGGTTCTCCAGATAACTCTGAAGAAATCATTAAAGACTTAGCTAAAAAAAATAAAAGAATAAAATACTTCAAAAAAGAAAATGGTGGATTATCTGATGCTAGAAATTATGGAGTTACTAAAGCAACAGGAGACTTCTTACTTTTTGTTGATAGTGATGATTCAATTAATGAGTGTCTTTTAGATAAGCTAAATAAAGTAATTACTGAAGACACTGATATAGTTAAATTTGGTATTAAAAAAATAACTGGTGATAAAACAACACCAGAGTCACCACCTGTATTTAATAATTTATCTGGACCTGATGCTTTTGAAGCACTTATACATTTACCATTATTTGCAACTGCATGGTCATTTGCATATAAAAAAGAATACTGGGATAAGAATAAATTTAAATTTGCTAAAGGAAAGGTTCATGAAGACTTTGGTCTTATGCCACTTGTTGTAATGAAAGCAAAGTCTGTATCATCAATTGAGTACCCAGGATATAATTACATTATAAGAGAAAACTCAATCATGACTTCTAATTCACTTGATAAAGAAAAGAAGAAAATTGATGATACATTATATCACTATGATTATCTTATTAAAGAAGCGGGTAAATTAGACACAAAAAATATTGATTTATTTAAAAGCTATGTTGCTAATGCTTTAATTAATAAAGCAATATATGCACCAAGTGAATTAAAGCCTTCTTTAATAAATGAGATTAAAAAAAGAAAAGTTTATAAGAATCTTTTAAGTGATACACTTAAAAGAAAGTTAAAGAAAACCTTCTTTAAAACTTTTCCTAATACATATATAAGCATAAGTAAAAAGAATAAGTAGGTGAATAATATGAAAAAGAAATTATTATTTACAGCCTATAGTCTAGGACTAGGGGGAATAGAAACAGCTCTTTGTAATCTACTTAATCATTTAGATTATTCCGAGTATGAAGTAACTTTAATTCTAGAAAAGAAAGAAGGTATTTTATTAGATCAACTACCTTCTAATGTTAAAGTACTAGAATATAAAATATCAGATAATAAAATAGTATTATTTAGAAAAATATATAATAGATTAAAGTTAATTAAATGGAAAAGAAAACTACATAATAAATATGATTTCTCATGTAGCTATGCTACATACTCAAGACCTGGAGCTTATCTAGCTCTTGCAGCTTCTACAAATTCAACTCTTTGGGTTCATTTAAATTACTATATTACATATAAAAAGAATGAATTAGATATGAAAGAGTTCTTTGAAGGAATTCATGCACCTAAATTTAAAAGAATAGTATTTGTGTCAGAAGAAAATAAAAGAGATGTATGTGCGCATTATGATGTTATTAAAAATAAATCATATGTATGTAATAACTTCTTAAATGGAGAAGACATATTGAATAAGTTAAAAGAACAATGTGACTATAAAAGAGGTAAAGAAACATTATTTATTAACGTTGGAAGACATGATGAATATCAAAAAAGATTATCAAGAATCATTAATGCTTCTAAGAAACTAAAAGATGAAGGATATAAGTTTAAAATATTATTTATTGGTGATGGAGATGATAGTGCATCTTATAAAAAACAAATAAAAGATTTAAAACTAGAAGATACTATTTTAATGTTAGGGAAAAAGAAAAATCCTTTTCCATATTATAAAATAGCTGATGCAGTTCTTTTATCTTCAGAGTATGAAGGATATCCAGTTGTATTCTTAGAGTCAATGATGGTAGGTAAACCAATACTATCAACTAAAGTATCTGATTATGAAGATCTAGATGGCAAATATGGAATCTTCTGTGATAAATCAGAAGAAGCAGTTTATAAAATGATGAAAGATTATCTTGATAATGGATTTAAATTAAAAGAATCATTTGATTATAAAAAGTATAATAAAGATATTGAAAATAAGATAATGGGGTATATAAATAATAAATAAAGATAACAAAACCTGTAAGTAATAACTTACAGGTTTTATATTTATATTTTTTAATCTGATATAATAAGAAAAAAAGTCAAATTTAGTTGTGTTTAGTCTCTCTTTTTTTAGATTGATGAGTATTTTTAAAACTATCGTATATTAATGGAATTAGTATAACAGTCGTAATTAGTTCATATAATGATATTATTTGTTGACTAAACAATTGATTATATAAAGTAATAATATAAACTGTAACTAGAGATATAATACTTGAAATCTTTAAAAGAGTTTTTATTATTATGTTTCTATAAAGATCGAAATCAATTAGTAACAATAACAGTTTTAGTAATACTTTAATGACATATATTGTTATTTTCCAAAATATATATTTAATAAGAAAAAAGAGTAAATAAATAGGAAAACTTAAAAAATAAATTAGTCTGTCAACGTTTAAAAAAATAATTGAATTATGTTTTTTATAAAGATAATAATTATAGTCACTATATGTTATTTCTTTGCTTAGTGACTTTTCAAATACTTTAATTAAGTGTTTATGATTAATTAATAAAAGCATAGTATTTGATATTAAAATGGAAATGTTTATTAAAAATAAGAATAAATATATTATTATTTTAATATTCAAAAATAGTATTAATAATGATTCTTTAAACGGATGTAATAAATAATGAAAATCTTTTGTTAATGCTATATACATTTCAGACGATAAAAAAACTGGTAATAAGAAAGAAGAAAGAATATACATTTTTTTGTCAATAGAAGATAATTTTATTTTTTGAAAGAAAAAGTTGTTAATTATATTATATAAAAAATATAGAGTTATAATTATAATTAAAAAAGCATATATAGTTGTATTATTTTTTAATAATATAAATACTATAATGATTATTAAATATGAATAAAAATGTGCAACCTTATCATTAAAAGATTTCAAATAATTATCATTTTTTACTTTTGTTGTGTTTTTTTCTTTATTGTCTTTTTTGTCATATTCTTTAGAATCTAACACCAAGCATAAAACCATATTAATAAATGCAGGAACAAGTATAAGTTTATCAATTATTTTGTTGTATATAATAAATTTTAACACTTAAATCATCTCCATTAAATTGGTACATATTATATCATTTGTTTTCTTATAAAACAATTTTTAGTTGGATTAATAATAAATCTTGTTTGATTCTGGTTTATTATATATTGTATACTTATAGTAAGTAAGACAGGATGTATAAAATGGAAATAGAAAAGATATCGGTAGTTATACCAACATACAACAGAGAAAAGAGTATACTAGCATCAGTTAAAAGTGTTCTAAATCAAACATATAAGAATCTAGAAGTAATAGTAGTTGATGATGGTTCTAAAGATAAAACAGAAGAACTAATTAAAACTATTGACGATCCAAGACTTAAATATATTAAGTTACATGATAATCATGGCGCTTGTTATGCAAGAAATGTTGGTATTAAAGAATCAACTGGTAAATATATAGCATTTCAAGATTCAGATGATACCTTTAGAGAAGAAAAACTAGAAAAACAACTAAAGCATCTAAAAGAATGCAAATCTGATTTGGATTTTTGCAAAATGAAGGTGTATATAGATAATGACAACCATATTTTTCCATCTCTAAAAGATTGCAATGATATACAAAAAAATATAATAGATATCTTATGCACAGGTAATGTTATTTCTACTCAAACGATATTAGCCAAGAAAGAAATATTTAACTTTGTATTATTTGATGAATCTTTACCTAGATTACAAGACTATGATTTAGTTCTAAGAATAGCACATAAATATAATATATCATTTTTAAATGAAGTATTAGTTGATACTTATAGAAATGATGATAATATCAGTAATGATAATAACAAATTAAAAAAGGCTACTATTTTAATGATTAAAAAAGATTATAAGTTAAGTGAAAAACAAAATGATATGTTAATGGATACCCTTGTTACATTACATTCATCAAAACTATTAAAAGAGAAAGATAAAATAATTCAAAACTTATATAGTGATTATAGTAAGTTAAACAAGGAGTATAAGATGATAGAAAATGATTATAGACAAATAATAAATAGTAAAAGATGGAAAATGGTTAATAAATTGTTAAAATGTAGTAATAAATAGATGGTCTATTCCATCTTTTTTTGTTTTGTATTGATAAAAAATGACTATCATAATATTAATGTTTTTTGTAAGAATTAAACATTAATTGAATAAAGTATGTTATAATTATAAAGAGGTTTTTAAAATGAATGATATAAAAGTGATTGCGTTCGATAATTGTAAAGAATTAGGCGAAAAGGTTCAAAACCATTTAAAAAAGTTATCTAAATCAAAATATGATTATTTGATTGGTGTGGAAGCAAGTAGATTTAATAATGGGGAAGGAAAATTATATATTAACGAATCAATAAGAAACAAAGATTTGTATATATTATCTGATATCGGAAACTATAGCATAACATATGACTTTCACGGTACAGTCCATCATATGGCTCCCGATGAACATTATCAAGATATTAAAAGAGTTATATCGGCAGCAAACGGAAGATTTTCTAAAGTATCAGTTATCATGCCTTTACTATATGAGTCAAGACAACATAGAAGAAAAGAAAGAGAATCTTTAGACTGTGCAATTGCATTACAAGAGTTGGAACAATTAGGAGTCAATGATATCATAACATTTGACTGCCATGATCCAAACGTGTCAAATGCAATACCAAATTTACCATTTGAAAATGTCTTTGCTACGGAAACAATAATAAAAGAAATATTTAAAAATGAAGATATAGATAAAACAAAAATGCTAACAATAAGTCCGGATATGGGAGCAATGGAGAGAGCAAGATACTATGCAGAAATACTTCATTGTGATGTTGGAATATTTTATAAAAGAAGAGATTTAACAAAAATTGTGAATGGCAAAAATCCAATTGTTGAACATATTTATTTAGGTAAGGATCCAAAAGATTATACAGTTATTGTTGTTGATGATATGCTTGCATCTGGTGGATCTATGATAGATGTTGCAACAGAATTGAAAAAAAGAGGTGCCAAAAAGATTATACTTGTATGCACATTCTCACTTTTCTCCAATGGAATAGATAAAATAGAAGAGGCATATAATAAAGGACTGTTTGATAGATTATATTCAACAAATCTTACGTACGTTCCAGATACTATTAAGGAAAAAGAATGGTATCACGATGTCGATTGCTCTAAACAACTAGCTGAAATAATATTAGAACATAGTGAATACGGTAAAATTTTTGAAAAAAGTGTTAAAGAAGAAACAAAATTAATGAAAGAGATTATTGGGTGAGAAAATGAATAAAGAAGAATACAGTATCATATGTGATAATGTACATAAAAGTTTTAATGTTTATTTAGATAAATCAAATACATTAAAAGAAAGTATATTATCTTTGTTTAAGAGAAATAGAAAAGAAAAGAGACAAGTATTAAAAGGAATTGACCTTAAGATTAAGAAAGGTGAATGTGTTGCATTAATTGGAACTAATGGAAGTGGGAAATCTACATTATTAAAATTAATGACAAAAATCATTTATCCAAATAAAGGCAAAATAATTACTAGAGGTAAACTTACATCATTACTAGAATTAGGTGCAGGTTTCCACCCTGATTTTTCAGGTAGAGAAAACATATATTTTAATGCTTCAATCTTTGGACTTACCAAAGAACAAATTGATGCTAGATTAGATGACATCATTGAATTCAGTGAATTAGGTGAATTTATTGACAATCCAGTTAGAACATATTCTTCTGGTATGTATATGAGATTAGCATTCAGTGTAGCTATAAATGTAGATGCTGAAATTCTACTTGTAGATGAAATTCTTTCGGTTGGTGACC
>JAEEGL012402526.1_pt1 | contig 27479 bp, 20 predicted proteins | sample 9134231 | NCBI WGS metagenome assembly JAEEGL01 (sample SAMN16246548, study PRJNA631951) | gut metagenome | biome: gut microbiome; feature: rumen; material: fiber-attached | host: Bos | place: Iran: Karaj | collected 2018-10
TACAATATTAAGCTTCATGGCAAATCTCCCTTAATTAATCACTCATCGCTGATATTGGGCGATGGGATTATGAATTTAGTCGCGATTTAACGAATTAAAGTGCGACATTTCTACTATATGCGAATGAATTTGATTTTTCAAGGTTCTGAGGTATCCAATTTCATTCATTTATTGCGATTTTTGAATAATTATTCATTCTCTGACGGACTTTCAACCCCATGTGTATATTTTTATTCCCTGCTTTACTCGCTAAGCTGTTCTATGGGATCTCATTTAATCCAAGGACTACGCACCGCAGGCATTCGACATCCATGTCTCAGTGCCTGCTGATTTCACCATCCGGGTGAAATTGTGCTTAGGAGGATGAGCTCCCAAGAACAGCTAAGCTCGTAAAAAAGTCCATAAAAATATACACATGACGTTAAAAATCCTGTTAAAAGAAACAGCACATATATTCAAAATAAAAAAACCTCCCGAAATATATTCGAGAGGTTAGGATGAATCTTACTAGATTACTTGTCTTTCTTCTTGTCGGTCTCGGCGGGAGCTTCCTGGCCGGGTTTCTCAACACGGGCAATAGCGGATTTCTCCATGGGGATACGGCAGTTACGGTTGTTGCCGAACTCTACGATTACGTCATCGTCGGTTACATCGATGAGAACTCCGTAGAAGCCTGAGGTGGTAACAACTACATCACCGACTTCGAGGGTAGCGAGCATCTCCTGAGTCTTCTTTCTCTCTTTGCTCTGAGGTCTCATAAAGAAGAACCAAAGTGCGAAGATGATGATACCGTACATGATAACAACGGGAAGTAAGCTTCCGAGTCCTGCCTCAGCAGTAGCTTCTTCAGCGGTGAGAAGCAATAATTTCATATTAATAGTCCTCCGATCATATTTCTGAATTCAAATGTGGTCTGCACACTTTTCTGATGATACACGATATCAGGAAAAGTATCAAATAAAATATTTATGACGAGAACATCTGAACCCAATAATGTCCGTACATATCGCCGGGGACATAAACATAGCCTACGGCAAGTTTGGTAAAGTTAGCATTCAGGATGTTTGCTCTGTGTCCTGAGCTGTTCATCCAGGCATTAACAACCTGTTCAGGGGTACGCTGTCCTGCGGCGATGTTTTCACCGAGTCTTCCGGGATTTCTTACCGCAGTAAAGCAGCTGGATCCGTCAGGTCTTGTATGTGAAAACAAAACGGTAATCTCCTGTGCTCTAACTGCAGCGCCGGGAGCAAGGTTTGAGGCATCCCAGGTAAGGGGCGCAAGTCCGTAAGCGGCACGCTGTGCATTACACAGGTTTAATACCTGCATTTCAAATGAAGAGTCACTGACTGTAGCCGCAGGTACAGGAGCAGGTGCCGGTGCGGGCGCAGCCGCTGCTGCAGCCGAAGCTTCCTGAGCCGCATTTGCAAGTCTGCCCTCTGTCTTTCCGCAAAGATCATAGTGCATCTTAAGAAGCGTAGGGTCATAACCGAATACTGCTGCAACATCGGGATATCTTGCGGCATAATATGCTGCATCAAAACCATCAGATGCAGATGATCCGCCGTTTCCATATGAAGGATCATAGGGAAGTCTTCCCTCTGTCTTTCCGCAAAGTGAATAATGAAGGTAAAGCATGTTCTGATCGGTGCCGAACACGGCTACCACATCAGGGTTTTTCTGAGCATAATAGGTTGCATCGAAAAGCTGGCCGTCAGCCATTTTTACGGGAGCTGCATTAACCGTAAATCTAAAACCGATAATACAGAAAACAGCCGTAAGTATTGCAGATAATCTGACAAAAGATTTTTTCATACTATATAACCCCCTTTTATTTCTCTGCTTTAAGATTATCCAGCATCTCTCTTTTGAAAGATGCAAATCTGTCTTCATCAATTGCCTGACGAATCTCTTCCATAAGATGATTATAGAAATACAGGTTATGGAGCACACAAAGTCTGAGGCCGAGCATTTCTCCGGATTTATGGAGATGACGGATATAAGCTCTTGAATATCTCCTGCATGCCGGGCACTGACATCCTTCCTCTATGGGTCTGTCATCCTCGGCATACTTGGCATTATTGATATTGATCTTTCCAAAGTGAGTGTAGAGATGTCCGTGACGACCGTTTCTTGAAGGATATACGCAGTCGAACATATCTATGCCGCGGTCAACAGCCTCAAGAATATTGGCAGGAGTTCCTACTCCCATCAAGTATCTGGGCTTATCTGTCGGAAGGAAAGGCGCGGTATGCTCTATGACATCATACATCTCCTCGTGAGTCTCACCGACCGCAAGTCCTCCTATGGCGTATCCCGGAAGATCAAGTTCAGAAATCCTCTTGGCATTTTCTATTCTGATGTCATTGTAGACAGCACCCTGATTGATACCGAAAAGAAGCTGATTCTTGTTGATGGTATCTTCAAGAGAATTAAGTCTGTCCATCTCGGCTTTGCATCTTGCCAGCCACCTTTCGGTTCTCTGAACAGAAGGAAGCACATATTCTCTTGCGGCTTTTGCGGGCGGGCACTCATCAAATGCCATTGCGATCGTCGAGCCGAGATTGCTCTGAATCTGCATACTTTCTTCAGGTCCCATAAAGATCTTGTGACCGTCGATATGGCTTCTGAAGGTTACGCCTTCCTCTTTGATCTTTCTCATGGATGCCAGCGAGAAAACCTGAAATCCGCCGGAATCGGTCAGAATCGGTTTATGCCAGTCCATAAATTTATGGAGACCGCCGAATCTCTTGATAAGATCGTCACCGGTCCTTACATGCAGATGGTATGTATTGGAGAGCTCTACCTGACATCCGATATTTTCAAGATCTTCGGATGAAACTCCGCCCTTGATTGCGGCAACTGTTCCCACATTCATAAAAAGAGGAGTCTGAACCGTACCGTGTACCGTTGTCAGCTCTCCCCTTCTGGCTTCGCCGTCTTTTTTGATAAGTTTAAAACATGAACTCAAAATACTGTCTCCCAGAATTCTTCAAGTGTTAATCCCTTAAGCGTCATATATGCTGCAGCTTCTCTGCCCACATATCTGAAATGCCAGGGCTCATATTCGATTGTTGTTATATATTCTTTATCTGCAGGATATCTGAGGATAAAGCCGTATTTATAGCAGTTCTCGGCAAGCCAGATTCCTTCCGGAGTCTCACCGAAACCTTCGCCGAGATGAGCATATTCATTGTTAACGATATCAAAAGCAAGTCCGATCTGGTGCTCACTGGTTCCGGGAAGTGTAACCGCCTCAGCCGCAAGCTGATATGCGTCAAAATAATTCATTCCGGAATCGATATACTTACTGAGATCGTAATTAAACAGGTTCTCCTGTTTCTCACCCGATCTGTAAGGAGAAACGATCCATATATTCATCCCAGCGTTTCTCGCATCTCTGAGCATCATAACAAGATCTTCGATAACGCGTTCATCGCACTGTACATTGGCTGCGAGTTCCCCGAGAGGAAATTCATATCCTGCGGGAACGGAATGCTGCTTATTAACAAGAATCAGTCTCCAGTCGTTTTTGTCAAAAACCAGGCTGTCCAGATCGTATTCTTCATAAAGATCCGAATAAGATACATCCGCTTCTTCCGAAAATGTCACATCTCCGACATAAACATCTTCGAGAATGTCATCGGTTTTAATGGCAATGACTTCCTGGCCTTCTGAGTTCACACTTACATATCCGGTATAAAGAGAACCGTCTTCTCCCCTGAAATCCTTATAGAAGATCTTTCTTGCTTCATCCGCGGTAAGGAAATCCTCATCCTCATCCGCAAGGGATATGGACTCATCCAGTTCATTGAAATCGATTATGCCGAGATTTGTAACGGAACCGGTGAAAAGGGGGAATGAAAAGCTGCAGAAGGCGATAAAACATAATGCAGAAGTACACAGCAAAACGAACTTGAGCAAATGTCCGCTGCAGAATTCACATATACCGATCCACGCAAACAAGACCCCCTTGATAATCGGAGAGAAAAATTTAAATGCCTTATTCTTTTTTCCGCGTCTTCTGATCTCTTCCGAGACCATTTCCTTACGGGAAAGATTAAGCATCTTCTGTGAACCTTTCGGAAAACACTATTTTTCTTCGGTCTCGGTATTGAGCTTGTGGATCAGAATGCAGTTAGGGGTATTTACTTTAACAAAATCTCCGTTCATGATCATGGTTCCGTTTTCGATGTCCAGTTTAAAGAAAGACATCTCGTTGGATTCATGATTAAGTGATACAAGGAACTTATTGCCGGGAAGGATCTCAGCATCCTTGGGATAATCTCCGGATACGGGAAGAAGAAGCTTCTTGGTAAGAAGTCCGGTCTTCTCGTCTGCGGCAAATATCGCAACGGAATTATCTCCGGCAACTGTTGTAAGGATATATTTATAATCGCTTGAAAATGAAAGCGCACTGAGTGCGGAAGGTGCTCCGTCTTCAAACTTGATAACATCAACGGTCTGGATCTTTTCAAAAGAAGGAGCCTTTCCGTCAAATGTATATTCATATACGTCGATCTTGCAGGTAGCCTCAAGGCAGATATAGATAAATCTTCCGTCTTTGGAAAGCTTGATCTGACGGGGTGATGATTCAAGTTCACATCTTATGATATCAACAAGCTTGATTTTACCGGTCTCCTGATTGAGCTCATAGACATTGACATGATCCATACCCTGATCGGCAACCAGAATATATCTGTTGTCATGAGTCATTCTCGCACTTGCGATATGAGGTCTGAAATTTCTGTCAGCCATTGAACCGAGACCCTTATGAAATACTTCGTCGGTTATCTTACCTACACCGCCGTTATCCTTGATATGAAGAACGGTAAGTTTACCGTCATGATATCCGGCAACCATAAGGTATCTGTCGGTATAATCGGTTGCAAGATAGCATCCTCTCATACCGTTGATAGGTGCAAAGTTGATAAGATCAAGAGTTCCGTCGGGAGCGATCTTATATGACTCAACACCAAGGTCGGTTATTGAATAGAGATATTTTCCGTTATGGGAAACAGTGATATATGATGAATTTGAGATATCAACTTCATCTTTCTCCTTGAAACGACCTGTCTCCATGTCAACATCATAGATCTTTATGCCGTGATTATCTCCCCTTGTATAAGTGGAAACATAAGCGACATACTTGTCCTGATTTTCCTTTGAAGATTTTGTTTTCTTTTTTTCTTCTGCCATTTCCGGTTCCTCACTGATTATTATATATGCTGACAAGATTATCTATCTTGGATGTCATTCCGTTCATAAGTGCATCAAGTATTGTTACCGCACACATGCTTTCAAGAACAACCACAGCTCTCGGCACGATGACAGGATCATGTCTTCCCAGAATTTCGATATCGGTATTTTCACCGCTTACATCCACCGTCTTCTGGCTTCTCGCGATTGAAGGAGTGGGCTTCACCGAAGCTCTGACGATAATATCCGAAGAATCGCTTATACCGCCGAGAATGCCTCCGGAGTGATTGGTCTTCTTAACAACACCGTCCTTGGAAGATCTGAACTGGTCGTTATTTTTGCTGCCGACGGATTTTGCAACTTTACATCCGTCACCTATCTCAACCGCCTTGACGGCACCGATACTCATAACCGCCTGTGCAAGAAGTGCATCCAGCTTATCGAATACCGGATCTCCGATGCCTGCAGGAACTCCGCTTATAACGCATTCCATAACTCCGCCGCAGGAATCCGATTTATTTTTCATATCAGCTATGTATTCAAGCGCTCTGGCATTTGCATCTATATCAGGCATTGCCGTAGCATTTGCAAGTACCGCGCTTCTGGAATAATCGCTCAGATCAGCTTCAACCGGTCCGATCGATCTTGTATATGCCTCAACCTTGATTCCGAGCATGCCCAGTACCTTGATTGCAACGGCACCTGCAATTACTCTTGCTGCGGTTTCTCTGCCTGAAGATCTTCCGCCGCCGCGGTAATCTCTGAATCCGTATTTGGCATCAAATGTGTAATCCGCATGTCCGGGTCTGTATACGTCTTTAATATTGTCATAATCCCGGGAATGCTGATCTGAATTTCTGATAATGACCGATATGGGAGTTCCCGTTGTCTTACCCTCAAATACTCCGGATAAGATCTCGCATGTATCCGACTCTTTTCTCGCTGTGGCCACTGCGGGATTACCCGGTTTTCTCCTGTCGAGAAAAGGCTGGATATCTGCTTCGGACAATTCCACGCCGGCGGGGCATCCGTCTATGACACAGCCAAGTGCCGGTCCGTGGGATTCACCCCATGTGGTTATTCTGAATATTTTTCCGAAAGAAGAACCTGCCATTTGTTCTTGATTTCCTTTTAATCTGATTCGGACCTTTTTGACTTAGGGATATATCGTCCGTGTTTCAATTCATACTTGATAAGTCTGCAAGTATTGTCTTCGCCGTACTTTGCCAATATCTTCAAATATCTGTACAGCTTTTTCCTTGTATTGGGATGCATGGGAGCCGTTTCGATACCGCCGAGGAAATAATCGAGAGAATCCGAATCCTTGTATTCTTTTCCCTTATAAACCTTGGATGCGGCGATACGGTCCATAACCATCTCGGCAACATATCTGTCGGGCATCTCAACCGGAATAAGTACATCTTCTCCGGGCATCTCGCCCCTGGTGTTATAGTCGATCCAATATTCGTAATGATGCTTGTTCCTGCCTTTGTGATGAAGCCATGCGGACGAATATCCGATATCCTCACGTTCGGCATTATTGGGACTTCTGGTACCCTGATAATACTTAACACCCACTAAAAACTCATCAGGCGAATACTTGGAAAGATCGTGAGTCAGTCCCTGGTAATACAATCCGATCTTAAAACAGCCTTTGCAGACAAGTATGCGATGTTTCGTAATAGTTAAAAAATGCTGAATAAATCTTATCAAGTAAGGAGTGCTCATTTTTTTACCTTCCCGGTTTTATTTCCCGCGGGGGTTTTGACCGTCTGAAATATTGTTACGGTCCTGCCGGGAATTGTTTTTTCAAGATCCTTGGTCTCGGGTTTGCCAGCCGTTTCGGGGTCTGTGGAATAGGTAATGCTCCAGTCAAATCCTTTCGGAGGTCTGGGAAGAGCAAGCTTTTTATTCTCCCATCCCATATTTACGGCTGCATAGATCAGCGACTCTCCTTTATCTTCGCAATACATGATTCCGAAAGACCTGGAATAATATTCACAGGAAACCCTGTACGCGGTGTCCGAATGATAACTCATCTCGGGATATCCGCAGTTTTCTGTATCTATCATGTAAAGTTCTCTTCCGCTCCTCAAGATCTTATGATCTTTACGAAGCTTAACGACATTCTTAAGATACTCCGTCAGTTCCGCATTTTTCTTGAGGTCTTTCCAGTCAAGCCATGTGACGGGAGAATCAATACAGTATGGATTATTGTTTCCCATCTGGGAATTGCCGAATTCATCTCCCATGAATATCAAAGGAGTACCTGCTCCAAGCATCAGGAGGCTGTATGCGTTCTTAATCTGTCTGAGTCTGAGTTCCCTTATCTTCTTCTTACGTGTGGGACCTTCCTCGCCGCAGTTCCAACTGAAGTTATAATCGCTTCCGTCCCTTCCGGATTCACCGTTTTCCTCATTATGCTTGCGGTCGTAACTGACCATATCCATAAGAGTAAATCCCTGATAATCCGAAAAGAAATTTATACGTCCGTTGGTCTCGGGATTAGATCTCAGAAGTGAAAGCGAATCGGAAACCTGCCCTTCATCACTCTTAAGAAGCCTTCTTAAGGGATATCTGAAATCATCTGTATATAAACCTATAAATCTTCCGTAACCGGAACTAAGTAAAGTATCAAAATCAATATTGTCCAGGTGATCGTTCAACAGTTTGGTTCCCGCAAGAAGGGAATCGGATGTGATCAGTCTCATGGGAATGTTCATCCCCATAAGATGAAAACCATCCACATGGTAATTTATCACCCAGTAGCGAAGAATCTCGAGAACTTCGGATTCGGGAAAGTCGGGAGCAAAATAAAACTGCATGCAAAGCTCCATCCCGCGCTTATGAAGTTCCTTTACCAGATCTTTAAACTCCGAAGAAGCATCCACTGAGGACGAATAGTTTTCCTTGGGAGCGTAATAATATCCCGGTTTATATCCCCAGTAGTTCAACTTACCGGGTATAACCTGAAGAGGCTTTGATGCACTGTAACCATACGCAGGCTCAATGCCGGGTTTGCATTCAGTCTCTATAAACTCATAAGCAGGCTGAAGTTCCACGCAAGTCACACCAAGTCCGTACAGATGATCGAGTTTTTCGATAATACCCGCATAGGTTCCTTTATGCTTCACTCCGGAAGAAGGTGATTGGGTAAACCCTCTGACATGGAGCAGATAAAAGAAGCTGTCTTCATATTTCAAACGGGGATGTTTATCCTCCCCCCAGTCGTAGTCGGAATTATTAATTACCGCTTTCAAAGGCTCCTTAACACAGGTGCCGTATTCTCTTCCGGCCGCAAGCCCCGTAGCCCTGGGATCGGAAACATTCTTGGTTCCCGCGTAGTAGATGTAGGATACTTCGGATGCATTGAAGCCTGAAACGGTCTTGCAATAAAGATTCCCGATGCGGTCATCGGGGGCAAATGGGATTTTCTTTATTTCCCGTCCCGAAGCTCTGTCATACAGGATAATTCCGCAATCAGATTCCTTGGTTTCAAGGCAAAATCTGATGCCTTCATCGGTTTCCTGTGTGATGAGTGGGAATATATAATTGGTCCCGATCTTATTCATGCGCATGGGTCTCCATAATCCTATAAATTATATCGCGAAAATCCTTTATTTACAAGGTTTTTTAGGGATTTTGAAGGCTATGGACACAGGTGAAAAAAATCAATTTTTCTTTTTTATCCGGATGATGATAATATATAAAAAAGCCCCCGGAGAAGGCTTATTTTTCATGAAGTGCTTCCGGAGGCTTTTTATGTTTAATTCTAAAGATCTTAATGAAGAACAGATGCGGGCTGCAACATTCACAGATTCTGACATTCTCCTTGCCGCAGGCCCCGGTTCCGGGAAAACCCATACCATGACATCAAGGATACTTTATCTTACCGATATATGTAAAACAGATCCTGCATCTATACTGGTCATTACATTCACCAAGGATGCAGCTCTCGGCATGCAGAAAAGGTTTAATTCAAGATCCGATTTTCCTCTTCCCGTGGCTTTCGGCACATTTCACTCTGTTTTTTACAACATGATCAGAGATTCTATGCGGAACTCTCCCCCTCAGATACTTTACGATAGAAGCAAAACGGAAATAGCTTCAAGCGTGGTCAAAAAGTATATGACCAATGGCAGTGTTTCCGATTTTCTTCAAGCAGTTTCATATTACAAAAATACTTTGGATGAGGAAACTGCATGCAAAGGCATGAATATCGCCCCCGAAGTTTTCACGGATATGTTCAGGTATTTTGAAAACATTCGAAAGAAAAACAAACTCCTTGATTTTGATGACATGGTATATGACTGCCGTAATCTTCTGCTTAAAAACAAACCCTTTGCTCAAAAATGGCAAAACAGATTCTCTCACATCCTGATAGATGAATTTCAGGATATCAATAAAGCGCAATATGAAACAGTCATGCTTATTGCAGGGACAAGAGCAAGAATATTTGCAGTGGGTGACGACGATCAGTCCATATACGGATTCAGAGGCTCGGATCCCTCATTACTCAGAAAATTCCTGACAGAAAGAAATGCCATGCTCATGCATCTTGATGCAAACTACAGATCACCCTATCCGATCGTTAAGGCCTCGGTATATGTAATAAACGAAAACAAAAACAGAATACCGAAAAATCCTATGAGCAAAAGAAAGAATCCCACCCCCTCACTATTCATAAAAGGATTCGACGATCAATCATCGGAATACGGTTCCGCATTAAAACTTATTCAGTCCTCTCAAAGCTCGCTTGCGGTTTTATTCAGAACCAATATAGAAATGCAGACATTTGCTTCATATCTGACAGCCGGAAATATCAGGTTCAGAATAAGGGAAAAAACCACAAGCATTTTTGACCACTTCATCATGAGAGATATTCTGGATTTCATGCATGTAATATACGGGCCCGCATCAGAAGAACACCTGAGAAATGTGATTGGAAAGGCAGTAGGTTACATAGATCATGAATATATCATCGGTTCAAAAGGTGATCTGGGCAGAATAATTAAAAAAGTATATGAAAGCGGTAAATTATCACGCCCGGGGAATTTGGCAGGTAAGCTGGCCGGTCTGAAAAAAGATCTGGAATTCATGAAGACCTTATCGGTTCAAAACGCCCTAACTTATCTGTATAAAAAAACAGGTTATGAAAAATACGTATTAAATACAGCATCTGATGAAAACAAAAAACAGGAGTACAGGAAAATCCTTGATGAATGTCCGAAGCTCCTTCAAACGGCAGAATCACTTGATGAAATAATACAGATAAAAGAAAAATACGAAAAACAGCTCCGAAAAAACAGCAAAAGCAACGATAAGAGATTGCCGGACCTGATGACCGTCCATGCTTCAAAAGGCCTGGAATTTGACACTGTGATAATACCGGATATCAATGAAGGAAATTTCCCTCACGGAAAAATGCCGGACGAAGCCACAGTTGAAGAAGAAAGACGCATTTTCTACGTAGCGATGACCAGAGCATCCGGCAACCTGTATCTGTATTATCAAAATGGAAAAGAAAACGGAAAAACTATGCCCTCCCGCTTTCTGACACCCCTATTTAAGAATAATATGCACAAAACCGAACAAATCTATAATATTGGAAAATATCGCATTAAAAGAGTAAAATAGATATGTTGACATAAAATTTATGTAATTCGAGGGGAAAATAATGAAAAGGTTCTTTAGCAAACATTTCTCAAAGACCATATCGGTGGTACTGATCTCTTTCATATTGATCGTGTCATTATCCCAATATGTCTTATCGGGTACCGCACTTGCTGCGGAAAATCCTACGGCCGAAAATGTAGAAACCAATATCTGGGGCTCAGGCGGTCAGATTTCTTTTGATCTGAAAGGATGCTCCGGCTATCTTACCATCACCGTAGTCGTGGAGTTTAATGCCGATGTCAAATCACCTTCAGGATGGGGATTTGATTCATATACCGCTAACGGAAAACAGGTAACCGCAGTCGTCAGAGCAGATGGTGCAAATTCCTGGGGCTTTGACTCAAATGTAGGAATTCAGGTAGACGGATCCGGACTGTCCTCAGCAAAGGTTATCAGCGTAACAGGATCAGGAACATACACCGCGCCTGCAAATTCCAATAACAACAATAATAACAATAACCAGAACAATCAAAACAACCAGAATAACAATTCCGAAGCAAGACCCGAGTTCTCATCTCCCGCCGTTTCCACTTTCGGTACCGCAGGTGATGACTGGCTCACCACAGACGGATCCAAGATTGTGGACATGAACGGAAATCAGGTATGGCTTACCGGCCTGAACTGGTTCGGATACAATACGGGAACCAATCTCTTCGACGGTTTATGGAACGCCGAACTCGAATCATCCATCGTATCCATTGCAGACCACGGATTCAATCTCATGAGAATCCCCATGTCCGCTGAATTGCTTCTTGAGTGGAAAAAGGGAAACTATCCTACCGCCAATTACAATCACGCTTATAACTCAAATCTGAACTCATTAAATTCGCTGGAGATCTTTGACTACGTTCTTACACTCTGTGAGCAGAACGGAATCAAAGTTATGATAGACATCCACTCGGCTAATACAGATGCTTCAGGTCACAACCATCCCGTATGGTATACGGATAAGATCTCCGAAGACCAGTATATCGAAGCTCTTAAGTGGATTGCTGACAGATATAAAAATTTCGATACCATAGTTGCCATCGATCTTAAGAACGAGCCTCATGGTAAACCTAACGAAACACCTCATGCTATCTGGAACGATTCAAACGACGCCAACAACTGGAAAAGAGTTGCGGAACGTGCAGGAAATGCAATACTCGACATCAACCCTCACATGCTTATCGTAGTAGAGGGAATACAGATTTATCCTACAGATCCTGCATCCAACAATTTCTCTTCAACAAACGAAAGCGACTATTACAACACCTGGTGGGGCGGAAACCTTATGGCCGTTAAAGATTATCCCATCGATTTCGGTGACATGACCAGAAACAGCCAGGTAGTTTATTCACCTCATGACTACGGCCCTCTCGTATACCAGCAGCCCTGGTTCGACGGTGGGTTCACTTATGACTCACTCTACAACGATGTTTGGCATGATTACTGGCTCTACATCGAAGAAGAAGACATTGCTCCTATCTTCATCGGTGAATGGGGAGGTTTCATGTCAGGAGACAATCTTAAGTGGATGGAGTACTTAAGAGACCTTATCGGCAAAGAAAACCTGAATCACACCTTCTGGTGCTATAACGCAAACTCAGGTGATACAGGTGGACTTGTCAAAGATGATTTCAAAACCTGGGACGATGATAAATACGCACTTGTTGAGACTGTTCTGTGGAAAAACGATGCAGGAAAGTTCATCGGACTTGATCACGAGGTAGCTCTCGGAGCAAACGGTATATCCCTTTCCGATCATTCGGGAAATGCTCCTACTCCCGTGCTTAATGCAGATACAGGAAGCGATGATTCATCAACAGGTGCAGCTCAAGTTTCAGACTCCGATACAGGATCAGGAACAGGTACCGCAAATAATACTACTGCAGATGCATCTCAGCCGGGTACCACTGATGCAGGAACCGGTGCAGACGCAAACACCGGAACTCCCGCAGCTTCACAGGCACCGGCCGCAGACAACGGATCAAACGCCAACTCCGGAATCCTCATAGCTCTGCTCCTGCTCTCCGTAGTAATGCTTATCATCGTTATAATACTTAACGTTAATAAGTACCGTATACGTCAGTTGGACAATGAATTCGAGAAAAGAATAAACACCGAATACAAAGGTCCCAGAGGAAACGATAATTCCCCTAAATAAATCAAAGGGTGCAGGTAAAACCTGCACCCTTTTCTTATCTTGTTTTTCTTCTGTCTTCATGAGTCTGATAAAACTTCTTTTTGTCTTCATACATCAGTTTATCGGCTCTGTTAAATACATCACTGTATTCTTTATCTTTCTCTATATTAAAGACTGAAAAACCTGCTGATACCGATGCCGGAAGATTGTCTATCTCACTACGAAGTGCTTTGATCTTAGTCTTAAGATCTGAGATTCTGCCTGAATAATCAGGGTCCTTACCGATAATAACAAATTCATCTCCGCCTATACGATATATCTTCTCGGATGAGAACAGTTCCTGTATGGTTCTGGAAATAAGTGTCAGAACCTTATCTCCTTCTTCATGTCCGTAATCGTCATTTATGATCTTAAGCTGATTTACATCGCACACAACCACGGTAAATGCAGCCTTACCGGAAGAAATATTATCTTCGATAACCTTGATCTGCTCCATATACGAATTTCTGTTTTCCAGACCGGTAAGCGCATCAATAAAAGCAAGGCTTCTTACATAATCTATCTGTTCTTCAAGTCTGTCATGGAGATTTCTAAGCTTAATGGAAATAACTTCTATCTCATCATCTGAAGTCTTTTCCTTGCTGTTTTTATGAGTTTCTTCATACCAATAGGAATCTATCGATACTTCTTTTACAAGAGTTTCGACATCATCGGAAAGCTTCCTCATATCCTTGGAAATGGTATTAAATCTCTTCCTGTATTTGGTGGCTATAAACATTATGATTCCGACACTTATGGCAAAAGCGAAAATAATAACTACGGCAGTTATGGTTACAAGTCTCGATATCTGTTTATCATACCAGTCAGCGCTGAAATCTACGGCAACTATTCCGGCAACATTACCTTCGGAATCAAATACAGGAGAATAGGAACTGTAAAATCTTCCCCATTTGTCTACATAAGGCTCTTCATCAACTGTCGCCACACCGTCGCTCGCTTTCATAAGAGCTTCGGTACAAACGATGGGCTCACCGAATTCTCCGGGATCATCTACGGTGGGATCTATGGAAAAAACAAAGCTTCCTTCAGAGACCTCATGTATACAGTAAATATATTCAAGTTCGATATTATCCTGGAAATATGTCAGAGTTTCATAGATTTCCCTGCATTCGGGAGTGTCCATATTATCTGCCGAAGCAGACTCAAGAACATCACCGTTTATCATTGCGGCAGCGGTATTGGAAATATCCAGCATACGGTGATGAATAAGATCGCGAATAGCATAATCTGACTGTTTAGTCAGCAAAAAACCAAGCAGCGCATTTATAACTACCAGAAATACGCTGATTGATATCATGTATCTGCTTGAACGCGTAAGTTTTTTCAATTTTTCCCCCTCGAAATATGATTATGTTTATTTTAGTATCCGATAAACCCGATTTCAATATTCCGGGTCCAACTTACCACAACAGACAATATGGTAATCCCTGATAAAAAAGAGTATAATCGCGTATTATGCAAAATGAAAAAACAATAAAAAATATCCCTCCCATGGGAACAAATATACATAAAGCCATACTCCATCTGCTTCTGGCAGCGTTCTTTTTTTCACTGATGACCTTTTTTGTAAGGATCTCAGGTGATCTGCCCACTATGCAGAAAGCATTTTTCAGAAACTTCTTCGCGCTTATCATAGCAACAGGATCCATACTGAAAAATAAAGTAGGATTTTCCATCAGAAAGGGAAACGGCGTTTCGGTTCTTATGAGGTGTCTTTTCGGGACCAGCGGCATGATCGCCAATTTCTGGGCAATCGACAGACTGGGAATAGCCGACGCCAATATGCTCAACAAACTATCGCCCTTTTTTGCCATAATCGTGAGCTTCTACATCATGAAGGAAATCCCTTCCAAATCCGACTGGGCCTGCGTCATAATGGCATTTACAGGTTCGCTTTTCATCATAAAGCCTTCCACCGGACTTGCAGTCATCCCCGCCCTTGTAGGACTGTACGGCGGTTTCGGCGCAGGTGCCGCATATGCCTTTGTTCATAAAATGGGCAAAACGGGGCAGCCCGGTAAAACGATAGTCTTCTATTTCTCGCTCTTTTCCTGTCTGGTTACAGGTCCGTTCCTGATATTCGACTGGCATCCCATGACTCTTGCACAATGGGGCTGCCTTATCGGAGCCGGAGTTGCAGCAAGCGGCGGACAGTTTAATATAACCGCTGCATATCAGAATGCACCGGCTAAAGATATCTCGGTATTTGATTATACACAGGTGATTTTTGCAGCAATCCTGGGAATGATCTTCCTAAGTGAATTTCCCGATATATACAGCATTATCGGATATATCATTATTATCGGAGCCGCTGTGATCAAATGGCATATTGCAAGAAAGAAATAATTAAAGCCCCTGCATCTGCAGGGGCTTATTTTTATCACTGAACTCTTCTCTCCCAATCGGCACCGTTTTTGGACATCCTGACGATTATGGAATCAATGTTGTTCGCAAGATCCGTATTTATCTCGAAAACAAGAACACAGTCCATTTCGTCATTATCTCTCATAACGGTCTGAAGAGTGGACATATCATCATCAAGCATTGTTACAAGTGCTGTTGCCGTATTACTGTCATTAACCCTGCACTTAAAGGTAATGCTGTCAGCCAGGAAATTGATACTTGCCTCGGAACCGGATCCGTTATAGATGGAATACCAAAGAACCAGGAACTTATTTCCGGCTGTAGCATCTACAACAAAATAATCCGAAACATCTGCATCCTCAGGATATGAAGACTGGATGGTATAACCTCTGTATGTAAGAAGGACACCGTTCGGAAGCTCGAGGAAATCTTCCATCGTATCGCTTACATAACCGATATCGTCGGTTTTATCAATTACTTCAACAGGATTTCCGTTTGCGTCCAGCGTGCCTTCAGGTTTTACATCCTCACCTGTTTCGGTCTGCCTCGCAATTTCCGCCGCTGCAGCAGCCTCTTCGGCAAGTCTCTTTGCTTCATCCGCAGCTAAAACCTCTGAATAATCAACAAGACGGCTCCTGTGCTCCGCATCATACCTGAGCATGGTAAAAGCAGCATATTCACCGATCTGTGTCTGTTGTTCATCGGTCAAATCCGCGATTTCGGAGCCGCAACCTCCCAAAAACATGGCACAGATAAGAGAAACAGATATGATTTTTATTCCAAAACCTGACTTCATGTCATGAAGCTCCTTGTTGTTCGTTCTTTTTGACCTCGGCCTTGTTTTCTCTGGATTCAAGGACCATATAGATGGTACCGATAAGCAGTGCAAAGGCACCAACCATAATATACATAACCGTTTTAGACTTAACATCTTCCAATGTAACGAAGTCTATAAAAGCTATTTTAGCACAAACAATGATCGAAAGCACTAATCCGTATACTCTGATTGCTTTTTCCTTGAGTACAAACCCGAAAACAACGCTTGCAACGGCAACCGCCATCAGAATAATGCTGAGCAAAAACGCCTTGTTCAAAGGAGAAATGATAAATGCCAATGTAAGGTAAGCAGGAATGATTATATATTTCTCCGAAAAAGGCATTCCGTAATCTCTGTTAAGCATTAATATCGTAAAGCACAGTCCGAACAGTAAACCGATAATGTAAACAAGTCCATCTCCGAACTCGTAGGAATTATTTGTTATTGCTGCCATTATCAGGAGTATAGCCTCCATTGCAATGGCAAACCAGTTAAATATTCTTTCACCGGCATGGTCATTTCTGTCAAGATAATTAATAAGACAGGTAAATCCGAGAATAATTCCCATTCCGCATACAGCCCGTAATGCATCGGGAATAAATACAGTCATTACGCCGACGGTGATCGCAAAAACAGAAATTACACGAACCACATTTTTATATCCCGAGGATATAAATACTTCAGCAATAAATGCTGCAGTTAATACAGCACATACAAAATACATTTCAAATGCAAACTCACCAGCTGCGGGTTCGAACAGTCCTGATGTAAAGACCAGTAAAAATCCGGCAGAGACCTGAACAAGGACATCCGTGATCTTAAGCCCGTTGTCATTAGGAATCTTTGATGTAAGGATCCTGCCTGCAAGTGCATGAAGAGCAAACACTATTGCCATAGCATATCCGTTCTGAGTGGAGATACAGCCGATAAGTCCCGTAACATGAATAAGGATATAAAAAGTAAACCAGGATCTGTTTCTGTCCTCATAAAGCTTTAGGGCAAAGATAACCGCAGGGACAACACACGCAAGATAAAGGAAAATTCCTGCGAACAGGATTATGATTTCATCAAAATCGGAAAACAGGACTCCGCCGCATAAATAGATCACGTATAAGAATCCTGCAATGCCGATAATGAACTTATTTGCTATCGATGTTCCGGTACCGGCATTCTCATCAAGAATATTTCTGCGGGCAGTATTGAAATAAATAAATTGTGATACAAACCAGGAACAAAGTATAAATACATATTTACAAATTGTGATTGTAAGGTCATCGTCATAATCAATTCTGAACCCCGCTCCCAGAAGGAAATATATAAATTCGGCAATCAGCATAAAGGTATCGGCAAATCTGTACTGATTGTCCACAGGGAAAATCATCCACATGCAGGAAATGAGCAAAGTTCCCAAAGTGATAACCAGATATTGAACAGGTGTGGAATCCGATCCTATAGCTGCGGAAGAAGCAAACGCCGCGAAAAATCCGATGGCAGAATAAAGTCTGCTCTTTCTGTAATATCCGAACAGACAGACCAGTACCGCGCACAACCCCAGAATAAATGCACATACCGGCAGGGATATATTTTCCAGTGCTCTGTAATTGACTACCGTAGTCAGGAACAATCCGCTTATACCAATTGCAGTGAAGACGGATGACAGCTTAACTATGATCCTTCTTATAACAAGTTCGGAAACAACAAGTACTCCGATGCAGATCAGGTACATTACCATACCCTGCATAAAAGTATCCAGGAAATTTACCGCAAAATAAACCAGACCGGTAAGAAGGAATACTGCTCCGAGCACAGACATGACAATCGCACCGACTGCATATTCAGCTTTAGGTGCACTTTCTGCCTTGCCATGAAAATTGGGATGAGGAGTAAATGCAGGCTGAGAAGGAATCTCAGACTGACGCATAAACTGAGGCTGAGGGATAAACTCGGGCTGAGGTTTAATCTCAGGCTGAGAGGTAACCTCGGGCTGAGGAGTAATCTCAGGCTGAGGAGTATTTTCGGGCTGAGCTTTAACCTCCTGCTGAGAAATGAACTCAGGCTCATGAGTAATCTGAGGCTCAACCTTGATTTCAGATTGAGGAACGAATGCGGACTGAGGATTAATTTCAGTTTTATGAGTGAACTCAGGCTGAGGAGTGATCTCAGGTTTCGAATTTAAGATCACCGGTGAATCCATGCCCTTATATATCGCACCATAATAATACTGCTCTACGGGCTTTCCGAGAGAGTTCATGTTCGACACATAGACATCGTAATTGGAAATAGCTCTTCCGCGAATGGCTTGACAGTTTTCAGGATGAAAGCAAAGCTCTCCCCGAAGCTGATATAAGAAACCGGTAAACTTCTTATCTTTGGAATGATCGATCAAATAACCGAGCTCGTAATCAAGCCTTTCGACTTCATTTTCAAATGAAAGCTTCATTTGACAACTCCCTCCGATTCAAACCAGAAATTGACTCCGCCGGGGACGTTTTCTACGCCAAATCCCTGCCCCAGTGAAGTCTGTATCGCTTTGACAATGGATAACCCCACTCCGCTTCCGCCATATGCCCTGGTTCTGGCCTTATCGCCTTTGTAGAACTTATCCCAAAGCCTTGGAAGCTGCTCCTCGGGAATATGGTCTCCACTGTTAAACACACACACCTTAATAATTTTATCATACCTGATAAAACTAATCCTTATTATTTTATCCTGCCCGGCATCCTTACAATAATGAACCGCATTTGAAAGGTAGTTTTCAAATACCGTTTCAGTCATATAGGGGTCTCCCCAGACAAACGCTCCGGGCTCTTCCTCAAATACAACTTTTATACCCGCATCGCGAAACAAAACGCCGGATGTCTCAAGGCAGGCATTAATTACTTCAAACAGATCAAACCTTTGCATCTCTATAACATCTTCTCCGCTCTCAAGCTGATCGAGGCTTAGAAGCTGCTTTACCATTTTGTTCATCCTGGATGCTTCATCCATGATCACACCGAGATAATAATCACGGTTTTCAGGATCGTCACATATGCCCTCTTTAAGCCCCTCAGCATACCCCTGTATCAGCGAGATGGGAGTTTTCAGTTCATGAGATACATTGGATATGAATTCACTGTGTTCTTTAGCTGCTTTTTCTTTTTTCTCTATATCTCTTTTAAGTTCATTATTGGCAGTCTTAAGATCGGAAATTGATTTTTCGAGTGATTCCGATAAGGTATTGATATTTTGCCCGAGAAGTGAAATCTCTGCAGCATCGCAGCCCTCATATCTGGCATCAAAATCAAGGCCGACCATTCTTTTGGAAATATCACTGAGATTTAAGATGGGTTTGGATATTCTGCGTGAAACAAGATAGATAACAAAAGCTCCCGGGATTATGCAGGCTGTGCCGATCAGGAGATAAAACCTGGCAGCATAGGAAGACGCTTCATCAATACTCTCGAGCGGAGTTCTGAACAAAAATGAATTACCGCCTTCCAGCCTTCCGAACATCTCCAGATATTCATTTCCCGCAAGACGGCTGATTCGGATACTGTAGTCTTCTTTTTCTTCTACGATCTCAATTTCCTGAGCCTGCAAAGGATCTCTGAAAATGATGGACAATAGCACCATCTCCAGATCTCTTTCACTTTTAATGGATGAATATTTAACGGACGAATCTTCGGAAAGGATAATAGTTGAGACATTATTGCGAAGCGAAAGATCATCCAGACTGTCATATAACTCTTCACCCTGAGGGAGTGAAACAAGCATGTCATATGCGCCGAGAATGTCCTTTAGGCGGGAATATCTGTAATACCTCGGAAGAAAAACAGAACTCAAAAAAATGGTCAGGAAAATAATACCTGCCATAAGTCCGGCGAAAATAAAAGTATATTCCAACTTCAGCGATAATCTGCTGCCGGTTTTAGAACTTTGACCTTTCAAAATCACTCCTCGAATTTATAGCCCATTCCCCAAATGGTTTTGATCATATCTCCCGCTTTGGGGCCCAGCTTTGCACGAAGTTTTTTTACATGGGTGTCAATGGTTCTTGCTTCCCCAAAATAGTCGTAATCCCAGACACTGCTGAGTATCTTTTCTCTGGAAAGTGCGATCCCCTTGTTCTCAAGAAAATAACAAAGAAGTTCGAACTCTTTGATACTGAGATCCACTTTTTCATCACCGACAAAAACCTGATGAGCGGATTTATCAACGGAGATATCTCCTGCCTTGATAACTTCTTCAGAAACTTTTCCCGATGCGGTTCTTCTGAGAAGTGCATGAACTCTTGCAACCAGAACCTTGGGAGAAAAAGGTTTTGATATAAACTCATCAACTCCCAATGAAAAGCTCTTGAGTTCATCCTTCTCTTCGGTCTTTGCCGTCAGCATGATAATGGGAACATCGGAAAACTCTCTTATCTGTTTGACAGCATCCCATCCGTCCAAAACAGGCATCATCACATCCATAATGATAAGTGATATGGAAGGATCTTCCGTAAAAGCATCCACAGCTTCAAGGCCGTTTGAGCACTCCAGTGTAAGGAATCCCTCTTTGCTCAGAAAGTCCTTAACCAGCTTTCTCATACGTTCTTCATCATCTGCGATTAAGATCTTTGTTTTATCCATAACAGATCATTCACCGGATTTCGAAAGTTCAAGTTCTCTTTCCGCCTGTCTTACGGCAGCTTCTCTTTCAGTAAGTTCCTGTTCCCAGGTCGCGTATTTATCGGTAATTACGGTTTCATAATTCAGGATATTGGGCTGATCTGTATTTAGCGCGATCCAGAACATTATTATCACCGCAATAATAAGAGCAATATTTAATACGATAGATGTAAAAAGAGCACCGACATGATCTTTCTTTTTAACAGGTTTCTCTGCCGTCTTCTTATTGGTCGTATCATAGAACATATAAAGGGGGATGGCTCTTACCTCATCCTCCGAATAATCCAGCGTTTCGATAAGATATTCCCTCATCTCGGTAAGGAAACCGATTCCGACGGGAGTTTTAAAGAATTTCTCATCGATTGCTTTATCATACAGAGCCTTTACCGTATCGGCATCGCCCCTGTCCAAATGTGCTTTAAGATAATCGATTTTCTTGATCTCGGACTGCGCAAGTATTGCATCATCAAGGCATGCAAATTCATAGCCCAGTGCGGTAACTCTCTCGTCAGCCATATAAGCCCCCGTATAAGAATCAAAACCACATATATTTTATCAAAATAAACGCTTAAAACCCGAAAAACACAAAACTTTCACAAAGTATCCGGCACTAGATATATTTCTTCTTCAGTATCAGGATCCTGCGTACGCTCTCATTGATCCTTTCTTCGGATATGATCCCGTTTTGAACAGCCGTTTCAAGACTGCTCACCGTAACTTCAAGATCCGTGGGCATCAGCAAAATATCGCATCCCGCGGCGACTGCCATCACAGGAATATCAGCTGCTCCATAGTAATCGGTCATAGCTTTCATCTGAAGTGAATCAGAGATAACAACTCCGTTAAATCCCAGTTCATTTCTAAGCACTCCGGTAATAAGCGAGGATGAAAACAAAGCGGGAATATTACCCTGATCGGCAACTATAAGATGACCTATCATCACCGCATCTGCACCGGAATTTATACCCGAAATAAAAGGTTTAAACTCGTTTGTCCTCATTTCATCCAAGGTCTTATATACGTATACCGAACCGTAATGAGAATCGGCAGAAGTATCTCCGTGGCCGGGAAAATGTTTGATACAGCATGCCACTCCGCTGAGATGAAATCCGGATACGGCTGCAGAAACAAGAGTTGAAGCTTCGTCAAAATCCGTACTGTATGCTCTGTCACCTATAACCGTATTATCGGGATTGGACCATACATCCGCCACAGGAGCAAGATCCATATTAAAACCGAATCTGCGGATATCGGTCCCGATCGTCATTGCATTAAAAGATGCAACTTCAGGTCCCAGTTCATGATATGTGTACATCGGGCCAATGGGAGTTGTTCCGACCGTTCCCATAAGCCTCGTAACTCTTCCGCCCTCTTCATCCAAGGTTACGATCATCGGAATTGTCATGTAACTTTGTGCCTGTGAAATCATCCCCGAAAGCTGAGTCCCATTCACAATATTACTTTTATCCAGGATCAAACCGCCCACAGGGTAATTACTGAGGGGAATCTGCATTGAATCAGCAGAAGTAACTTTCGAAGCCCCTGCCAAAACCGAGGGCGTTACAATGATCATCTGACATATCTTCTCATGCAGAGACATGGAAGCAATTATGGTATCTATATCATCACTGTAGTTCAGTTCATGGGGCTGATCTTGAACAGGTGATACATCATTTCCGTCCACATCTGAAAGAACACTTGCAGGTTCATCAGTACTTTCCTGCTCATCATCAGATTCTAAGGATTCTTCCTGTTCAATAATATCTTCCGATGCTTCAACTTCTACAGAATCTTCGGATACGGGTATTTCTTCATTATCAGATTCTTCTGCAGGATCTTCTGCAATCACGGGAACATTATCATCCGGCTCGGCTGTACCGGATAATACTTCCGGGGCCTCCGTCTGAGTATCTGCCGCAGGACTGCTTTGAACCTCGGCAGTCTGATTATCAGGTGCATTGTTTCCGCATCCTCCAAGCAGCAATAAAACCGCGGAAATACTTATAATAATTGATAATACAAATCCTTTTTTCATACCCGAATATTATAACATAATTGTAAATTTGGTGATAAATCAGCAGAGTCTGATATGAATTATTCGGCTAATTATTTATAATTAAAAATGTATTTCAAAACACCAATACGGGGGTATTAATATGCTTAGAAGTACAGAAGTAAAAAACGGAAAAGTATCCGGTTTGCCGGGTAACGATCCCAGGATCACGGTTTATAAGGGAATCCCCTTTGCTGCTCCTCCCATAGGAGAAAACAGATGGAGAGCTCCTCAGCCCTGTGAAAACTGGGAAGGTGAGCTTCTCGCTCACGAATTCGGCCCCATCTCATATCAGGATCAGCCTGCCGTGGGAACCGACATCTACTGCAGAGAATGGCATGTAGATCCCGATATTCCCATGGATGAGGACTGCCTCTATCTGAACATCTGGACTCCTGCCAAGAAGACAGATGAGAGACTTCCTGTTCTCGTCTGGTATTTCGGCGGCGGTTTCCAGTGGGGATATACCGCAGAGATGGAGTTCAACGGCGAAGCTCTTGCAAGAAAGGGAATCATTGTTGTTTCCGTGGGATACAGACTGAATATCTTCGGTTTCATGGCTCACAAAGAGATAACTGCCGAAAATCCCAAAGCTCCGGCAAACTTCGGTTTGCTTGATCAGCAGGCAGGACTTCACTGGGTATATGAAAACATTGCCTCATTCGGCGGAAATCCCGAAAAGATCACCATTATGGGTCAGTCTGCGGGCGGAGCCAGCGTAATGAACCAGCTCACCTGCCCCGATAACGAGAAGATCATTAAGGGTGCCGTAGTTCTCAGTGGCATCATCAAAGTAGATAATCCCACCGAAGACATCTTCACTCCAATTTCATTTGAACAGGCTGAAGATTTCGGCGCCAAATTCTTCGAAATCCTCGGAGTAAAGAGTCTTGAAGAAGCAAGAAAACTTTCCACAGAAGAGATCTTTGACGGATACAGAAAGTTCCGTGAAAAGTATCGCATGCTCTTCCCCATAACAGACGGCATCCACTATTTGGGAGACCCTGTTGAGAGATTCATAAACAGACAGTGCCCCAATGTTCCAATTATCGCAGGAAACACATCTGACGAGTTCAGTATGAACGGAGTAAACACTGTAGAACTTTCCGTTAAATATGCTCTCGGCGGAGCAGCCAAGAAATCTCCCGATCAGAATTTCTACTACTACCGTTTCGATCCCGATATTCCCGGTGACGGTCATGAAGGTGACAGCTATCCCGGAACATTCCACTCATGCGATCTGTGGTTCTTCTTTGACACACTTGAAAAGTGCCACAGACCTTATACAGGAAGACATTACGATCTTGCTCAACAGATGAGCGATTATATCGTTAACTTCGTAAAGACCGGTGATCCCAACGGACTCGGGTTTGACAAGAAAAAACTTCCCAAGTGGCTTCCTTATACGGATGAAGACCGCAACGAAATGGAATTTACAGGAAGCGGTGCCCTTCCGAGAAAAGAAGGAGGAATCAGACAGCGCAGCAAGAAGCAGGCTGTAAATCCTTATCTTCCTTCATGGGAATATGTTCCCGACGGAGAGCCTTACGTATTCGGAAACAGAGTATATGTATACGGCTCACATGATATCTACGGCGGAGAAACCTTCTGCCTCGGAGATTATGTCTGCTGGTCCGCGGATATTAACGATCTGGGCAACTGGAAATACGAAGGAATCATTTATCCCAAGGATACCGACGAACTTAATAAGGACGGAGTTATGGAACTCTATGCTCCCGATGTAACAGTCGGACCCGACGGCAGATATTATCTGTATTATGTTCTGGACAGAGTAAATGTCGTATCTGTTGCAGTAAGTGATACTCCAGCAGGACCTTACAAGTTCTACGGATATGTCCACTATGAAGACGGAACAAAACTGGGTGATAAGGAAGGTGACGAGCCTCAGTTCGATCCCGGTGTACTTACAGAAGGTGATACAACATACCTCTTCACCGGATTCTGCGGACACGGTGACAAATCAAGACACGGATCCATGCTCACCGTTCTTGATAAGGACATGCTTACCATTAAGAAAGCCCCCAAGATCGTTGTACCCGGAGCTCAGTATTCCGAGGGAACAGGCTACGAAGGACATGCATTCTTTGAAGCTTCATCCATTAGAAAGCGCGGAGATATCTATTACTTCATTTATTCATCGGAAGTAATGCACGAGCTCTGCTATGCAACTTCCAAAGATCCCGAAGGTCCTTATGTATACGGCGGAGTCATCGTAAGCAACAACGATATGCATATAGACTCCTACAAGCCTGCTGATCAGGCATCGGCTTACGGCGGAAACAATCACGGAAGTATGGTTCAGATCGGTGATGACTGGTATATCTTCTATCACCGTCACACCAACGGAACATGGTTCTCCAGACAGGGATGTGCTGAAAAGCTTTCATTCACCGATGACGGACATATAATACAGGTTGAGATGACATCCTGCGGACTTAACGGCGGTCCTCTTTCCGATTTCGGAGAATATCCTTCATACCTTGCATGTAATATCTTCACCAAAGATCACAAGATATATGTAGAGGACAATGCTCCCAGAGTGGTTCAGGAAGGCAAAGACAACGACAAGTACGAAGGCTATATCAAAGCAATCGTTGATACAACCACCATCGGATTCAAGTATTTCGACATGAAAGATGTAACAGGTCTTAAGATCAAGACCAGAGCTTATTTCGACGGAGATTTCGAGATAAGAACTTCAATAGACGGAGAAGTACTTGGTAAGATCCACGGTAACAACTCCAACGAATGGCAGGAAGGTACCTGCACCTTTGATAAGAAAGTCAGCGGTGTACTTCCCTTGTATCTGACCTACAAGGGCGGCGGAGCTGCAAGCCTTAAATCAATCGAATTCTTACACTGATATGCAAAAGGACGGTTCATATGAACCGTCCTTTTATAATACCTTTAAACATCTCTATGCAGTTTCACCGCTCTCTTCTTTAACCGTAAGATTCTTAAGCCAGCGTTCTTTCTTAAGCCAGAAAGTAAACACGATGACTTTGACTACATCCAAAAGTTTAACCAACAAATAGATTTCAACCGGACCCACGGAGGTAAAAAATCCAAGACCGAGAAGAAGCGGGAACATTACGAATATCGTAATAAGAGCATCCGCTGTTGCTCCCATCATTGTATCGCCACCCGCTCTCGCTATTGCAGTCTGAGCATTCATGTATACCCAGACCGGAGTAAGAACCGCCATCAGGATAACCATCCTGGTACAAATGGAAATAGCCTCCTCACTGAGACTTCCGAATACGAAAGGAACAATGGCTACGGTTATAAAGCCGAACAGCATCATGAATATTCCGAACACCGCAGAACCCGATAAGAGCCATGTCTTTTCAGAGCGTGCTTTATCCAGATTTCCTTCACCCAGTGTCTTACCGATAACAACCTGTGTTGCACTGTATATTCCTCCGAATGCAACAAAGAATAAGTTGGCAATGGCGAATCCGGCGGACATTCCCGATACAACCTCAGCTCCGCCTCGTCCGTTAAAGATCCAGCTGGTAACAGTCTCCGATGCGATCCATACCATCTCACAAAACAGAACAAGAGACCCTTTCTTAAAAATCTCTTTTATAAGCTTACCGTCAACCTTGAAGAATTCTTTGATCTTAACGGAAAATTCCGGTTTTTTAATGAGAAGTGCCGTAGCAAAAATGACAAACTCAAGAGACCTTGCGATGACAGTTGCAATTGCAGCACCCCTTACGCCCATAGCCGGAAATCCGAGATTGCCATAGATCAGAACCCAGTTAAAAAATGTATTGGTAAGAGTTGCAATTATGGTTACTACCAGGGGAAACTTTACTCTTCCCAGATCCCTGAAAGAACTAGCTGCACTAAGTGAAAACGTAAGCTGGGGTCCCATAAAGAACATCAGCCTGATATAGCTGACCGCCTCGGGAAGAATCAGGTCTCTTTGAAGATTTCCGTTAAGCATCAGATAAATTACCTGCTTCGGAAAAACAATACAAACCAGAAAAAAAGGAATAAATGCAAGAAAGCCGAATATAAGTTTAAATCTGAAAGCCTGTTTCATCCCCTCGGAATCTTTGGCACCGAAAAATTGTGTCATAAAGATACCGCCGGCCATACAGATTGAATTGATAAAAACAAAAAACACAAAGAGAATCTGACCGGAGACATTTACACCGGCCATTGAAACATCACCGAGTCCGGCAACCATAAAGTTATCTACAAGTGATACCAGACTCTGAATAAGAGCCTGAAGCATAATGGGAACTGCGATAGAAAGTGCATTTATATAGAATTTTCCGGAACCGAATAACTTGTTTTCTTTAAATACAGCCATAAAACAATGCCTCATCTCATAAATAACCGCGAAGCGGATCTGTCAGATCAAAACACTTCGCGGCCTAGTGGAGTAGACGGGAGTCGAACCCGTGTCCAAAGAACCATCCCTCTGTCCTTCTACTGTCATAGTCAGTTCTTTCGCCTTCTGCAGGCACGTTCCTCCGGAAATGAGCGCTCCTGACAAACTCA
>JAEEGL016117528.1_pt1 | contig 27479 bp, 45 predicted proteins | sample 9134231 | NCBI WGS metagenome assembly JAEEGL01 (sample SAMN16246548, study PRJNA631951) | gut metagenome | biome: gut microbiome; feature: rumen; material: fiber-attached | host: Bos | place: Iran: Karaj | collected 2018-10
ATAGCGGTCAGCTGAAGATGGATGCTGACGGCACAATCTATATGGGAAATATAAATAAGAGTCAAGGTGTTTGGAAACAAATAAACAATTCGTAATATGGACAGACTGAACAAAATAGAGCGACTGAAGGACAGGCTATATGCAAGCGACTACATCGTAATCAAAGAATACGAAGGCGTTGATGTCAGTGAGCATGGTGATTTCCACAATGAAAGGCAAGCCATAAGGGATGAAATCAATCAGTTGCAGGCTATGACCGATGAGGAATACTATGAGGCTTATCCTGAAGAAAGTAATATTTAGAATGATGAGGATATTGAAATAGATTCTGGAAATACAGAAACAGAATAACATGATGCTTAAGCAGATTATTTCTTATATAAATTATAAAGAAGCACATGCCGACAATGAAAACTTTAATGATTTTATAAGAAATGTATTTGCAAACATAATAAGTAATCCTGAAAAAATAAATAAAAATTAACATAATAAGTTTGGTAGTATAAAAATCAAATTATAATTTTGTATGGCAATTAGAAACCATGTTAAAAATGGCAGAGCAAAACCGATAATAGCGTCTGCCGGTTATACAGGAAGAACAAGGACATATGGAAAAGGAGGAAACACAAAAAGAAAACCCTCTTCAAAAAAGAAGTAAGACATTACACAAATGGGTAATATGGACAATAAAAGTGGCTCCTATAATAATAGGAGGAATGTCATTTATCAATGCCGTATTGACATACTTTGAATTTACGACAATAATATTGAATTATCTTGTAGGAGTTTCTTTATTGTTTGTTTTTATTTTATTTTTATTGTCTTATGAACTTAAGTTTTGTGTTTGGCACAGGCTGTTATTGTATTATATTGTATTGTACAATATGTTATCCATATATGATTTATATATAGGAATACCAGTAAATAATCAGGGATTTCTTATCATACATCTTGGTTTGGCGGCACTATTTTTATTATTGATTGTACGTTTTCATGCACATGAATAATTTTTTAGTCAAGAATATTTCTAAAATACTTAGAGAAACTGCGGATAAATTAGATTCTGGAAATTGTGAATTAAGTTCTTAGGAAGCGGAAGATATTTTAAATCTGTTGGCGCATGAGGCTTTAAGCAAAGAACAGGCAAGTGTTTTTCTTAATATGTCCGTAAGCAAGTTTGATTCTTTGGTTAAAGACGGTTTGCTCCCAAAAGGAAGAAAACGCAGGGGGTTTAAAGAGAAAGTCTGGTATAAAGATGAACTTATTTTTTCGTGAATAGTAATTCCTATGTAATTATTATGAGCTCTTAAGTTATTTAAACTTAAGGGCTTTTTTATTTAGTGTGGGAATATTAGGAAAAATAAAATTCCTTTTGTAATTTTGCATCGTTGTACAACATAAATTATTAATTTTAATTTTTTAAACAAACACTTATGGACGATAGTAAAATTATTATGCTTCCTGAAAACTAGAAAAGTTTTGATCCCAGTATGCTTTTAGCTATGAACAATGGTGGTTTTGGAGGCTTTAACAATCCTTTATGGATGATGTTTATGCTGCCTTTCTTATATCCTTTCTTCGGTATGTTTGGAGGTTGGGGTAACGGAGGTTTTGGTTTTGGTGGTAATAATGGGGGTACTGGATTTCTGGCCAATCAGTTAAACAATGATGCAGGTAGAGACCTTATTCTTCAGGCCATTAATGGTAGAGCTGATGCTCTTGGTCAGTTGGCTAATATCCTTAATACTGATGTTGCTACTGTACAGAGTGGTATTAATACTGCTAATCTCAAACTTCAGGAAATTGGTTCTCAGGTAGGTTTAACCGGTTTGCAGGTTATCAATTCTATTCAGAGTGGTAATGCTTCTTTAGCTTCTCAATTAGCTCAGTGTTGCTGTGAAAATAGACTGTTGACAACTCAGTAGGGTTATGAATCTTAGATAAGAACTCTTGAACAGACTAACCAATTAGGTTCTCAGGCTGATAGAAACACAAGATCTATCACTGATGCTATTGCTGCTCAGAGTACTATGATTACTAAGGAATTCTGTGATCTTAAAGAAAGAGATATGCAGGATAAAATTAATGCTTTGACTGCTGAAAATGCTACTCTTAAAACTACTATGAACAACAATGCTCAAACAGCTCAGTTTGCTGCTATGTTAGCTCCTATTCAATCTGAATTAGTTGCTATTAAAGCTTCTCAGCCTTAGACCATAACTTTGCCTTATAACCAGTATACGGCTGTTCCTACTTTGGTTGCAAATGCTGGCGCTGACTTTATTGCAAGTTATTGGGCTAATAGATTAAGTTAGGCAACTACTCCTACAACTCCTACAACTCCAACTAACGCTTAATTATTAACTTTATGTTTTCAAATCTTAGTCAAGGAAGCTTATTGCACATTTTGTGTCTTAAAGACGGAATAAAATACTATGAATGTCCCGTAGAACAGATAATGCCTTCAGGCAAACAATTTCCAAATGTATTCAATATGAATCAGAGTCTGGATATTACTGTAAGCATAGAAGACAAGAAACGGGAATTTTCAGGTATAATAGCCAACAGCAGTCTTTCTGTTTCTCCTGATTATATCATATCGGATTCTAAAGAAACGATAACGTCTCAAGTTCAGAATTTGTTAAAAACAAAAGAAGATATTATAAAAAACAAAGACAGGTATGAGAAAGAAATAGAAAGTTGCAAGCGCATTTTAAAACATCTCAGTCCGAGTTTTGCGAAAGAATCGGCTATAGACAATGCCATTATTGAGTTAACCAACAGGGTTAACAAGATACAGGATGATTTCGGAGGAATAAAAGGAGACGTGAAACAGGTGCTTAGCCTCCTGACTTCTGAAAACACTACAAAAAACTGACACTTATGATTATTTTATCTTTTAAATCGAAAGCCGACGCTGAAAAAGTGCTTGAGAAAGCTCAAAAAGTTGAATACTATGCTGCGGAACTTGTAGATTGTCTGGAAGAAGCTCATATGGAAGAAGAAGATGATTCCTATGAAAAGTATAATTACAGAGGCGGCAGAGGATCTGGCAGCACTAGTATGCGTATGTATAGAGGTCGTTACGGCTATAACGGATAATTGACCTATGATAAAAAGAAACAGCTTTACGCAATATGACGAGTATCCGGAAGATATGCTGAGATACTTGAGAAACTATGGACCTCATTTTAACAAAAAGCTCTGTAGTTTTGCTGTTGGTAAAATGACTAAAGAAAAAGACGGAAGGCAGATTCCAATAAATCCCTATGAAAAAGAACAGGTTCAAAACATGTTGTCAAGATTCGGGATTAAACTGGAACATGACCAGCTTTATGACTCCGTATATGTAGCCAATATGTGTAAGGCTGATTTCTTTGGTCATAGTATTGAAGACGAAATACATCTTATCAGATACGTCAAAGATGTAATAGACGATGATGATGCTTATGACGGCATTGTATTTAACAGATGGTACGCGGATATGTGTTATCAAGGGATTGCGGTAGATTGGTCAGAAATGCTGTAAGACAAACAATAGACATAAAAGGCTATTGGAAACTCGTAGTACTGTATAATGTATATTTAGGTATACAAAATGTGGGGTTTACGTATACTGTAACAGACAAAAGAACAAGTATAGTTGCCATAGGGGAATGCTCCTCAAAAGAAGAACTTATAAACACTATTGTACACGAGGCAAAACATGTGCAGTCCCATATATGTAATTATTACAGCATACCCGAAGACGGTGAAAAAGCCGCGTATCTTCTGGGATATATCGTACAAAAAATGTACGATGTTTTTAAAAACTTTATTTGAATAATTAGCACGGATACTGGGCCCCTTTTTAAGGAGCTCAGTATTTATTTTTTATTAAGAATACATTAATAATTCATTTATTCTATTGACGAATATGAAATAAAGTTATAATTTTGCACAATAATTTAAAAGACAATGAAATTTAAGAAAAGCAGTATTATAAATCTGATTGTTTGCATTGCTTGTGTTGTTTTTGCTATTACAACAATGAGAAAATGCAATAGTTATAAAGAGAAATACGAAAGGGCGGAAGCCAACGTAACAGCTCTTGCAAAAAATAATTTGAAAGATTCCGTATAGGTATTGAATTATACCGTGGCACAGTTGAAATATTTTAATGACAGTGTTAATCAGGAATTTCTGGAGTTGCAAAAAAAATATAAGATAAAAAATAAAAACCTTACATAGGTTCAGTATATAAAATCCGAAATTATAAAGCATGACACTTTAATTACAACGGACACTATATTTAAGAAAGACGTCAGAGTTGACACTGTCGTAGGTGACAAATGGAGTAAAACACGTTTGCATTTGGCTTATCCAGACACTTTGAAAATAAGCACAAATATGTTCAGTGAGAAATACCTTCTGTTTCATAATAAGAAAGAAACAATCAAGCCTCCTAAAAAATATTGGATACAGAGACTGTTTCAAAAAAAGCATTGGGTAACTGAAGTTCAGATAGAGGAAAAGAATCCTTATATACAAAGTAAAGAAAATAGATTTATAAATATTGTAAAATAAAACTATATGAAAAAAATATATAATTTTCTTTTTGAAGCCGATTCTAATGAAGAATAGAATGACAGCAATAGTGAAGAGATACTTAGGGTTTTATATGATATAAGAGAATATTTAAAAATAATAGCTGGTAAAAAATGAAATCAAACACAAAGGAAATGATCCAATACGGATCAGCTATAGCAATGATTATTTCAGCTATTGTCCTTGTTTTTGTTTCATTTGCGTTGACTTTGGCCATTGGAAACGGTGTATTGGCTTATGTAGGGGAAGCTTTCGGTTCTGCTTTGATGATTTTTGGAATAGTAAATTATTTTAGAAGCCAATTCAATGATTTCAAAGCAGACTGTTCTAAAGTATTGGAAGACGTGAAACGGGAGGCACACAATGAAATTACGCATCAAGAGAATAGCGAAGAAGAATGAATATACAATAGGAAAGTTGTATATTAATGACAAGTATTTCTGTGATACTTTGGAAGACAGAGACAGGGGTTTACAGCAGTCAATGTCTTTGGATGTAATTAAAAAAATGAAAGAATACGGAAGTACTGCTATACCTACAGGAGTATATTCGGTAAATATGAATATAGTATCTCCGAGGTTCAAAAACAAATCTCCTTATAATAATTATCAGGGTAGAGTTCCCAGAGTAATGAATGTAAAAGGTTTTGAAGGAGTACTTATTCATATAGGAAACACAGCCAAGGACACTGAAGGCTGCATTCTTGTAGGTAAAAACAAAAAGGTTGGAATGGTGTTGGATTCCACTGTTACATTTAATGCCTTAATGCAGAAATATCTCGTTCCGGCACGTAATAAAAATGAATCTATTATATTGACAATTAATTGATATGGCAAAAAATACAAAGAAGGATTCTTTCACAGAAGAAGTAATGGCTACCATACAGACTGTAAAGGCTCCGACAACCGGTGAAGTAGTCGGCAAATTTAAAGGGTACACTATTGTAAAATATAATGTAGGTGTAGACCAAGGTTCAATAGTTCCTTTTTTTCTTTGTGAGAATAAGATAACAGATCCGGGCATAATTCCAGTATACAGGTTTGAAATGGCGGATACGGATTTCATAGGATATGCTGTAGGAAAAGTAGTAGATGTTAATGCTTTTAAAGAAGAGGGAGGAAACCTTTTTACAAAACAGGGTATTTTGTCTTTGCTTTTTTCAGAGCTGATAGAAAACATGGAAGAACAACTTCCGATATATGAACAGGTATCCAATAAAGTAATAAAAAGAAAGATAGGTACTATAGATGGACAGAGCCTTGTCGTAGGATGTAAGATAAGCAACCTTAAAAAGAACGAAATAGGTCTTTTGTTCTTTAAAGACAGCCAAAACAATATATTTATGGACCTTATTCCGTACAGTGTAGCGCAGAGTATTGCCAAAGGAGATTTGGACGGTATCCTGGTAACTGCCGAAATGCAGGAAAAAGAAAAACAAGATAAGGAAAATCTATCCAATGTGGATATATGGTATGATACGTATTAGGGTCCGAAATAATAACATTTTAATACATTAAGAAATGGGAAAGAATACAAAAAGTGTTTCTAATCCTGATTTGATAACTCTTACGAAACAGGAGACAATAAAAAGCGACAAAGGTGTTCTGCAAACACCAGTATCTGGAATAATAGAATCCCGTCTGTATGTTGTTGACAGTGGAGATTTTATTTTCATACCTGATGCTGTTTGGGACGAAACGGAACAAAAATATGAGATGCCGGACCTTATGACAAAGCATGGTAAAAAAGCGTATATAGAATATCAGGATCTTAATGAAAACAGCAAAAGGATAGCTTTCAGAATTCTATATGGAAGCACTTATGTTCCTGAAGCAAATAATGCCAAAACACATACTGATCCAGATCCGAGTACTTCATACGATTCTGTAGAAATACCGGGTGCCTGGTATAAAAAGGATACGGAAGCATTGCATTTGAAAGGTATGAAAAGAAACAACACGGCAAAAAGCGTTGAAGTAGGACTACCATAGGGTGAAGCATGTTCTATAGCATTGGACGAAAACAATGCCTACGATTTGCTTTTTGACGGAAATGCTTATGATAACACGGATTATAAGGCTGACGACCTTGTTACAGTTACTCTGGAAGACACGTCTTTGACTTTTACGGATGTCGTATTGGGAGTAGAGGATATGAACAATGTCACTGTAACACCTGAAATAGATACTGAAAACAGTTGTTGGAAATTCAGAATGCCTTATACCGGGGCTCGTGTTGTTTCGTATTAGAAATCATAATACAATAATATATAATAGGAGAAATAAAAATGGAAGGATTAAGTATTGACAACATTTTAAGTCCATAGGAGATGGACACCCTGTTTCTTGATAAGAGTAAGGAAATTCCCGAAATAAATGTAGGGGACAATGCTCAGGAAACAGAAGAACAAGAGACTGAAGAAATAGATACTACTAAGGTTGAGAAAGATGAAAATCAAAATGAACCGGAGAGCGTAGGTAGTGTAGAAGAGGATTAGGAAGATACCGGATTAAATGAAGCCGAGGATTCTTCTCCTAATAATAATTTCTACTCTTCCATTGCCACGGCTTTGAAAGATGAAGGTATCTTTCCTGACCTCGATGATGAAACTATTTCCGGAGTAAAGGCTCCTGAAGACTTCAGAGACCTTATAGAAAACCAGATAAGAGCTTCTCTTGACGAAAGACAAAAGAGAATAGATGATGCTCTTAACTACGGTATAGAACCTTCGGAAATAAAGATGTATGAAAATACTCTTTCTTATTTGGACTCACTGACGGAAGAAAATATTACAGATGAAGGTGAAGAAGGAGAAGACCTGAGAAAGAGACTCATTTATCAAGATTACATCAATAGAGGTTTCTCTGAAAAGAGAGCAGCCAATGAAGTTACCAAATCATTTAAGGCAGGCACAGATATCGAAGATGCCAAAGATGCTCTTGAAGGCAACAAGGATTTTTACAAAGGACAGTATGATAATCTCGTGAGAGAAGCTAAAGAAGAACAAACAAAACAACGTAAAGCACGAGAGAAAGAAACGGAAGCTTTGAAAAAATCCATATTGGAAGACAAAGAAGTATTCGGATCTCTTGAAATAGATAAAAATACAAGAAAAAAGATTCTCGATAATATTTCGAAACCTGTATACAAAGACCCTGAAACAGGAGAACTTTATACTGCATTACAGAAATATGAGAGAGAGAATCATGTCGAGTTTATGAAAAAAATCGGAGTGTTATACACACTTACAAACGGTTTTAAAAACCTCGACCAGCTTATAAAAAAAGACGTAAGAAAACAAGTTAACAAAGGTCTCAGAGACCTTGAAAAAACCCTGAAGGACTCTTCTTATAATTCGGGCAATTTAAGATTTGTGAGTGGTGTCCAGGAAGAATCCAGACCGGCTAATCAAGGTTGGAGGCTTGATATTTAAAAACAAAGAAAATAATTAATTAATTATGGCAGGTAAATTAGGTAAGTATCAGATGATTAATGCCCAGCATTGGATGGGTCTCACTACAGAAAATCATCTGGCTGCAATTTTCCAGAAAGCTCCTCAACAGGCTTCTGTATACATGGTTAACCTTCTTGGTTTTCAGGTAGGTAAGACTTTGGAAACGATGTTGAGCAAGTTCCCGACGAAGGAATTTGATACTGACGATGAATACACTTGGCAGGTTATTGGTTCTGACAAGAGAAATATTCCTCTTGTTGAGGCCAGAGATCTCAGTGGTACTGTAATTACCTCAAACTATTCCGATGGTATGGTTGGTGCAGGTTTGGAAAGATTCTATCTGGTATTCCCCGAAGCTTGGTTCGCTGACGGTGAATATATCGTAGGTGAGCTTAATGAGCTTTATCAGTTCAGAATCCTCGGTGATCCCAGATATGAAGGTACCAACGCTGTTTATTGTGTTGAACTTGCAGGTGGTAATACTACTGGTGTTCCGGCAGAAAGACTTCTGGCAGGTGAAAGATTCTCTTATGAGGCTGCTTTCATTGAGAAGGAACTCTCGCGCAAGGTCGGTGATGTAAGATATGCTTCTCCGATGGCTATGAGAAATGAATTCTCCAGAATCAGACTTCAGCATAAGGTTCCCGGAACCTTGCTTAAAGAAAAACTGGTTTGTGGTATTCCTGTAGCTAAGGAAAATGCTGGAGGCAGAATGTCTTATGATGTTATGACCGGCTGGATGCATGTTGTTGAATTCAAGGTAGAACAGACTTTCTCAGAATACAAAAACAATGCTCTTGCTTTTGGTAGAAGCAACAGAACTGAAAACGGAGAATATCTTAATGTAGGTAAATCCGGTAATGTCATTAAGACAGGTATGGGTCTCTATCAGCAGATGGAATCCGGTAATACTATGTATTATAATGACTTTAGCCTGAAGCTTATTGAAGATGCTCTTTATGATATTTCAAGAACGAAGTTGGGCTTTGGCGAAAGAACCTTTATCATCAGAACCGGTGAACTGGGTGCCAAGCAATTGCATAAGGCTATCAAGCAGGAAGTAAGCGGTTGGACTATGTTTGACTTCAACGGTGATGCTCTTGGTGTTGTTAAGAAGACCACTGCTAATTTCACTGGTGCTACCCAGGCTTTGGCTGCTGGTTTCCAATTCACGGAATGGATGGCTCCCAACGGTGTTCATGTTAAGATTGAAGTAGACCCGTATTATGATGATCCTGTTAGAAACAAGATTCAGCATCCTGAAGGCGGTCCTGCTTTCTCTTACAGATATGATATCTTTGACATCGGTACCACGGACCAACCCAATATTTTCAAGTGTGCTGTTAAGGGTCAGCCCGAATTTAGAGGTTTCGAATGGGGACCGTTTGCTAATCCTTATACTGGACAGACTAACAACGCTTATTCGTCCTATGATGAAGACAGTGCTGTTATTCACAGAAAGGCTACTTTGGGTATCTGTGTTCTTGATCCTACGAGAACGATGTCCATTATTCCCAGCATTTTGGTTACGGGTGCGTAATTGAAATAAGGGAACCTACATAAACCACAAGTATAGGGTATGTAAAAGTACCCTATACTTACTTTAAAAATTAATATAAAAGGAGAAGAAATATGGCAAAGAAAATTGTAGAAAAAGAAATTGAAAAAACAGAAGAAGTACAGGAGGCTCCTGTTATAAAAAAGTCTGAAATCATTGAAGACGATGCTCCTGTAAGTTGTTTAAGAAAAGAAAGAATTTGTGTTAAATTCATTCCGAGAGAAAACAACAATGTTACAAACCCAAAGCATGTGCTCTATGGTGGTATGGCAGAAACCTCAAAAAGAGTATTTGTTGTACCTAAATTAAGAACAGGCCAGTTTGTAAATGTGCTTACAGATAAGGAAAAGGAATTTCTTGAAGATTATCTGGGTCTTGAACACAATGCCCTGAGTGTTTACAAAAGAGAAAATAATTTCTGGAGTGACATTAATCCGGCAGGTGTAAACAAGGTCATCTTGAATAAGTCTGACAATTATCTGGATTTGTCGGATGCTGCTGATTATATACGGTACAAGATACTGTTGGCAAACAAGGATTACATCGCATCTTCTTTGGAAGAGTGGCAGGAACATCCTAAAGCAACCTATCAGTTTGTACTTGTGTCTGAAGATGCTGAAAATGAGCAGGAAACCGCTAAGATGACCAATATTATGAAGTGTTATAAGGAATACGGTAAGATCGAAACTAATATCGATGCTCTGAGATTCCTGGTTGAAACTCTTGAAGGAAAACCCACTTCAGCTAATACTAAGATTGCTTTCTTGCAAAGTAAGATAAACCAGCATATGCAGGCTGATCCCAAGTTGTTCCTTAAGCTTGTTACAGATCCTTATCTGGAATCAAAGATACTTATCAGAAAATCTATTGAAGCAGGCACAATATATAAGAGAGGTGATTTCTATTATCTCAGAAACGGGAATACCCCGATGTGTGGTCCTAATGAAGACCCGACCCTCAAGATGGCTGCCAAGTATCTTAATGCACCAAAGAACCAAGAAACCAAATTTATGCTGGAGGCAGCATTAAAACAATAATATATTTAAATTAAATTATGACTACTACAGAATTTAGTAACGAATTTGATGTTTTATATAACAATGCAATGAGCAATCAGGCTCCTGGTCTAGATGAATATGAAAAATCAGTGTTTCTTACGAAAGCCCAAGACCAGTTAGTAAAGGACTATTTCAATAACCGTGTAGATGGTGTTGGCGGAGGTTTTGATGGTAGTCAGAAAAGACAATACGATTTCTCAGGATTAATTAGGGTTAGCAGACTAAGTGCTATACAAGACTACAATGCTTATAAAAAAATAGATTCTAGAAGTCTTGTATATTTGTTTCCTACTGATTATTTTTTATCTGTAAATGAAATATTGGAAGATTCAAAATATCAGTATTCTGTAATTCCTTTACAGTATAACGATTATCAAAGACTGATGATGAAGCCTTATGCATTCCCTGTCAAGAAGGCCGCTTGGAGATTGTTTACAAATAAACAAACAGTATCTGCCAGTATAACAAATATGGGAACACCAGAACCGTTTCCTTATGCGAACACTTATCAAGCAGGAGGTAATCCTATTTATATAGATACTGAACATCCCAATATTGCTACTGCTACTATGGTAAGGCATCCGAATGTTGATGTTTGTACTATAGAGGCTGTAACAGAAAATGAACAGGATCAGAACCTTCTTACTTTTAAAGTAAGTTGTATTCCTTTGGAATCCGGATATGAAATTACAGACGCAGATGCTAAAGCAGCTTTAGAAGAAACATTAGGATTTTTAGACACTGAGACATTTGACTATGTATCTCCTTCTGTTTTAAAGGAAGCTAAGTTACTATATGAGCGTTTAAAATCTGGTGAAATAACGACTTCTATAGTGGAGATAATAGGAAGGTTTTTTAACAAAGAAGTGCCTTACTATCAATTAAGGTATGTGAAGTCTTTAGAACCTATAATATTAGTGAATTTAGACACAAATCCTCAAGGTCTTACTATCAGAGGAAAACAAGAAGAAACACAATGTGAACTTCCTGAAGAATGTCATCAGGAAATCCTTGAGAGAGCGGTTACTCTTGCAAAGATAGCTTATGCAGGTTCAACGGAATCAATAAGTAAAGCACAACAAAAGAAGTCTAACGATTAAATCTGATTAATATGACTACAGAAGATTTTAGTGCCCAGTTTGATGTCTTGATAAATTCGTTTGCACTAAGTAGTCCCAATGGGATTATGTTGAATCCCTCAGATTTACAGTTTGACGAATATGAGAAATCTGTATTTTTAACAAAAGCACAAAAGGATATTGTCACAGGTCTTTATACAGGAAGGCGGATTAACGGACTGTCATTTGAAGAGACAGAAGAAAACCGAAGGTATTTGGAGAAATTGATAGAGACTGTGGTGAAACCTGTCAGTGAAGCGGTAACAACATACGAAACAAACCACACGACGGTAGGAGAGAAAACCTATGTATTTAATTTGCCGGAACAGCTTATGTTCATAACATACGAGCATGTTACCTTAGCTGATGATGCCGATGAGTGCTTTGGGGGTAAAACCGTTTTGGTTACCCCTGTTACCCAAGATACTTTCTATAAAATTAATAGAAATCCTTTTAGGGGACCTAATGAAAGAAAAGTTCTTAGATTGGATTTTGGAAACGGCCAAGTAGAATTAGTATCGCGGTATGATATCAAAGAATATGTAATCAGATACTTGGCCAATCCGTCTCCTATTATCCTTGAGGATTTGACGGGGACACCTCTTGAAATAGATGGACAAAAGGAAGCTATGACATGTCAATTGTCTGAAGCCTTGCATCCTCTTATTCTTGAGACGGCTGTCAGAACAGCCATTTTATCAAAATCCACTCACAGTAATAAGGCTTAAAATTAAGCCGATTGTTTAATTTAATCTTTAAAAAAATGGTTTTTAATGTAAATCAAGCACGACAGCTTTTTGTCGTAAAGAGTATTGGTACCACGAGAACCAACAAAGGAAATCTGGATGTCAGTGCCATTGCCAATAAAAAACTTTATTACACTACAGCAGATGGTAGTGTCATGAATGCTTTTTTGTTCAATTTGCACAATATCAAGAAGGTAAAGTACATTGCCGCTACTGATGCTTCCCAGAACAGAAAGCCTAAGGCTGTTACCATTACTTTCAATAGTGATGTAAATAGTGGTGCTCCAATCGTAGGTGAGGACTATAAGATCAATCTTGAAATCAGACAGGCTTATAATGATTCTGATGAGAATTCCTACTTCAAGTATGGTATTGCTCACGCTTCTTATAATTCAAGTGCTGCAAGTGTAATGAAAGCTTTGGCACAGTCTTTGTATCTTAATCAGAAGAGAGAATATGCTCCTTTTGTAGAAATTTATGTAGGAGCCAATAAAATGACTGATGCTAATTTTAACAGTATTACAGCTGCAAACAACATCACTTTAGTAGAAGCAGAGCAGCCGTATGTAAGAGGTACTTATGCACAGACTCCTGTTTATTTCGATGTGACTTTGGCTCCTGTAACCTATCTTGGTGAAAATGTTTATAATTGGGCTACTAAAGCAGATGCTACTGCCAGTCAGACTCCTATTCCCAACACTAAGAAGATTGCCGACCTTGAGTACTTTGCAATGGGTGAAAGAGGCGACATCTACAGAAACATCGGTTGGCCTAATGTTATTCCTACGGAGTATATGGTTGATCTTTCTGAAGCTACGGGTTATGGAATTGTTGAAGTTGAACAGGAATGGCACGGTGATGCAGAAGATATCCAGCATTCTCCGATGACAGTAACGTTTGTTGCCCCAAACAGTCTTGCAGTTGCTTTTAAAGGCTTTGCACAAAATTTGGCCACTGCAGCAGGTGTTACCGTAGAAAAAGTGCCGGTAGAGTAATTTAATTTTTAATCTTAATAAAAGGGAGGCTCAGTTCTCCCTTTAATTTTTTATGCCCATGATTAAGTTTAATAAAATTTATTTGAATTCCACATGCCAGGAGCTTATAGTTTCCGTGGAAGTACCTGATGAACAGTGGGCTTCTTCAGTATATCTCGATAAGATTTATATTACGAATACCAAGCCTACGGATATAGACTATGATTTCATAGATGAAACTATATATGTGGGAGGAGAACCAGGTTGGCAAGATACTATAGAAGGAAACAAAAAATCCTTGGTGGTCAGTTATACCTATCAGTTTCTTGAATTAGCCCGAATAGATCTTTCAAAACTGGTGTATGTGATAATAAAGGTAAAAGGCACTTGGGGAATGGATACTCCATGTGGTTCTGACAGGGAATTCTTTTATGCTGTGGCTTTTGATCCTATACCAATATATAATCAGGGAATGGGCTACCTCAAGGAATTGTCCAAAAATTGCGAAACTCCTGACAATTTTATAGATTTTATTTTAAGGGAACAAGGTTTTGAATACGCCCTTAAAACTGGAAACTATGACAAGGCTGAGGAGTATTATGATAATTATCTAAAGAATGGAATGAAGACAGGCCGTTCCATCAATTATAAAAAAGGTTGCGGCTGTGGTTAATTCTTTGTGTACTTTGGTAGATGCCTCTTTTGACAATTATTTTGCCAATCTCGTGAGTTTTGGAAGAGTAAAACAGGATAATATAAACAACCTGTTGATTCTTATGTTTATAGACAAAATGCAAAGAGGCGATTTTCTGACTGTTCCGGGTGCATAGGATTCTGAATATATAAACAAGGCTTTAAATTGTCTGTTGGGTAATTCCTGTCTGATTCCATTTCAGAATACCAATGTTTCCAGAGATTATAATATTTATGGAAATCATCCTGAGCAAGACTGCAGCAATTAAGTTAGTTTAAGTTTATTAATAAATCGGTTAAGTCCTTGCAGGTATGAATACTTTTATTTATATTTGCAGGGATTTTTTTAAACTTACTATATTATAATATAATGAGCACATATAAACAAATAGCGTTCATGATCCTTGATGAACTCAAGTTAATGTCGGATGATGCCGATTTCAATGAGGACCATGTGTATTTTTTAATGAACAAATACAGGAATTTCATTATAAAACAGAAATATCTTGATGTTAAGAAAGAAATTCCTGAAAGCAATTATCAGACTATATGTATAGACCTTGAGCCTTGGGACCCTATGGACGGGAAATCTTCTTGTGAGAACCAGTTGTATCTCAGAAGCACAAAGCCTATACCTTATATGTCTGAGGTGGCACATCCTAAAATTTATGGCGTAGATTATTACCAGGGTGAAATAACTTATGTTTCAAGAGAACGTATGAAATATACAGGTGAAAACAAATACCTTAAAAATTTCATTTATTCTTCTTTGGGGCCTGACCAACATTTGTATTTGAAATCCCAGAATCCACAGTTCATGTATCTGTAGAAAGCAAAAGTTACAGGAGTGTTTGAGGATGCAGAAGCAGCATCGAAAATGGCTTGTAACGGTGAAGACTCAAATTGTGATTTCACGGAAATGAATTTTCCACTTGAAGAGGCACTTATCCCACTGCTTATACAATCGGTACAGAAAGAACTTTATCAATCTATATATAGACCTGATGATTCCGAAAACAATGCCCATGATGACTTGGCTACTATAGCTGCATTCATCAGAAGAAATTTAAAGTCGGAATTCCAAAGACAGATGCAAGGTGAATAATTTCTTAGATTTTCGATTAGAGGCCCTAAAAGTAAGAGGACCTAGGAAACATAAGATAACAGATTCTTATGGCGTGTATGACGCTTATAAGTGGCTTAGAAAGCAAAAGTGGCCCGGTGTTAACATTCCTGTAAAGGAACATCAGTTTTACACTATAATAAGAACCCTTAATACTGTTATGTCAGACATCTTTGTACAGGACGGCAGATTATATCTTCCTGAACAATTAGGAGACCTTATGATGCTTAAGAGACAAAATAGAGCCGTATACAAAGACGGTAAACTTAAAATAACATATCCTGTCAATTGGGAAGCCACTTTGCAGTTATGGTTTGAAGACCCTGAAGCCAGAGAAAACAAAACGGTGGTAAGGCATACCAGCAAATACAAGCCTTGTTACTGTTATAATAAAATGAGAGCAAAATATAATAACAAGCTGTTTTATTCATTTAAAATGAACAGGGCTATGAAGACCCAGGCAGCACAAAATCTATTTGGAGGAAGCTTAGACGCTTTATTGAAATATGGCAAATAATTATATGTCCGTCAAACAGGTACTGGATGATATTACGGACCATCCTTTGATGAAAGATGTTACCCTGGAACGGGTAATAAAGTATTCTGTGGATTTTATGAGAAAAATCGGAGCCCCTCAGATTTTTGAAAACAAGATAACTGAACTTGAAATAAAAGACCATAAAGCAGTGTTGCCTTGTGATTTTTATGAAATGGTTCAGGTACGGTTAAAAGACACCTGTCACCATAACAGGGGTAGGATTTTCAGATATACCACCGACAGTTTTCATTTGGATAAAGAGCCTCATGGGACAAGCCGCGATTTAACTTATATGATATAGAATTCAGTTATCATAACTTCCACAAAAGAAGGCATTATATAGATTTCTTATGAAGCCATGATGACGGATTCTGACGGTTATCCTATGATTCCCGACAATGGTTCTTTTGCTGAAGCTCTTGAACTGTATATAAAAATGAAGGTGTTCACTTACTTGTATGACACCAACAAGATTTCCCAGAACGTTTATCAAAACACACAACAGGAATATGCTTGGGCTGTGGGACAGGCAACTGCACAATTGAAAACAATTACTGTGGATCAAATGGAAAGCCTTGCAAATATCTGGAGTAATCTTATCATAAGAGCAAGAGAACACGATCACGGCTTTATAAACACAGGCAGTAAGGAAATTCTAATAAGCCATTGATATGCAAAAGAAAGTACAATATATAAATCCCATAGGGATACAGAAAGATATTTCTCCGGCACAGGCAAAAGGAACACAGTTTGTTCATGATATGTATAACAAAAGAATAACATAGAACAAAGAATCTAACACTTTTGCAATAAGTTCCGAAGGAAAAGCAGTTTTATTACCAGATAAACAGGTTGCTGGAGATGTAATAGGAGTACAGAGAATAGACGATTATGTTGTTTATTTTTCTGTAGACAACAACCACAGTTATATTACTATATGGAAATATAGAAACACAACGGGACAATCTGACCAAAAAGTATTTGTAGGGGATTTCGGATTTAATAAAGAACATCCTATAGAATCTGTGGGTATTGTAGAAACCAGTAGTATTATAAAAGTATATTGGGTAGATGGTATCAATCCTCCAAGAATGCTTAATATCAATAAACTGTGGGAAAAACAAGGGACTGAAATTTCTTTAAGTTCTTTTTATTTTGATTTTCAACCGGAACTGGCTTTTCAAAATGCCAATGTAACACCTACTTTAACAGTCACCAAACTATTGGATGGCCAGGGATACTTTCATTCTGGAGTTGTACAATATGCAGTATCTTACTATAATCAAAATGGATAGGAATCACCTGTATTTCTTCAATCGGATATTTATTATGTTTCACAATACAACAGAGGATTAAGCCCTGAAGAATACGGAAGTAACTCTTTTGCTATCTTATTTGATAATATTGATTCTTCTTATTGGGAATGTATCCGAATATATAGGATATTCAGAAGCTCTTTGAATGCCACACCTCAAGTTGAAATAATATATGATTGTAAAATATCTGAACTTGAAACAAAAACAGAGCAGGAAGAAGTTACCACTATAGATGAAGATACTCCTTTCTTAAGTTCTTTGGAACAGCCTCTGTCTTTTACTCCTGGAGGTGTCACCAATAATTCCGTAACAGGAATAATATTTGAAGGTAAGGCTCTTCTTATGCCCTAGAATGCAGAGACATCTGTCATAACTTTGTTCAGCGATAACAATAAAGGCCAGCTTTCTCAGTTTGAAAATACTATAACATTGTTGGATGGGACACAAACTCCTGCTATAGTTTTTTTATAGGATTTCGGGGGAAACGGGGATAACACCAAAAGGTTTACAATACAGACAGACCGTAATGTAGGATATCCGCAGATAAAACTGTTGAGAGAAGGATACTATTATATTCTTACAAGAAACAACTCCGGTAAACTTAAGGATATAACCAAAATAGGAATGTGTGGGACTTCTCCTTATTCAGAGGACTTTATACCTATTCCTAATGAAGGATTTACTTATTTCAAAAATGGTACTACCGGAAATGACACTCAGCATGATTTTATAGAATACAGTGGGTTGGCCAAAGAAGATGAAAAAGAAAAATGGTATACCAAAAGTATAACATTCAAAGTTGTTTATACTCTGGAAAATTCTGATTTTCCATCCAATCCTTCTTTAGGAGATACCTTTACTCCGAGTTATTATCCTTTTCCATAGGGAGGACCTACAGACGGAGAAGCGCCGTTCTTTGTAATCAAAGGTATTAAAGAATGGGATATTGATGAGCCTGTAATAGATTTACAGGATATTGCCATATATGGTGTGGCTTCAAAGAAAAGCCGTTTTGTTTATAATGGTAATAATTGGGAAAAAGACACTTCTTATGAGTAGCCTATGTCTAACAACATGACAATATCCCAAGGTAGTTATGCCATTATCTCCTCTAATTCATTGACTAATCTCCGTGGTATTGCTGTACCTGTGAATGAGGATATAATAGATGTTGAAGGAGGAGCATCAACTACAACAAGTATTTGTTATACTTGTACAGTACCCATAGAAGCTTTTTCTTATATTTTTATAGGCACAGGTCAGGGACAGATATCCTCTTTAACACAGCTTGCATTAAGGGTAGGCGAACCACAAACTTTTTTCCCTGTTTTGAATTTAAACAGACAGACATTCCCTTATCCTTATGATAAAATCCCTATAGACTGGAATCCTTCTGTTACTTTCGTTGATCTATACAAAACGCCATATTCTGTAAAAAACTCTGTCAACTATTATCTTATAAACAGTGAAATAACAACCAGTATGGTCACCGTATCCGTTTTAAATTTTAAAGACACGGGTACAACAGGTATTTCATATGACTATCAGGCATTATTGTTAAAAGGGCTGACCAATCTTATTCCTTATACTGTAACACATAAAGACAATACTCTATTTTTAGGTAATTACAGCACTGAAGGCAACAGTATCAGATAGGAATTGAAAAACTTCCTCAGTAATAAGGACAATTATTCATTGGGTTTTGTGGTAGAAGACACTGGAATAGAAGATGAAGAAGGGGCAATAGCTGAAAAATATCATTATGTTAACCAACTGGAAAAAGGCAATAGCTATACCTTAACCCATTTTAGATGTGGCCAGGTCTACAGAATTGGAATACAGTTGATGAATAAAAAAGGACAATGGTCTGAAGTTGTTTATCTTGAAGACAAAAGATGTGATATAAGGATAACACCAAACAAATATAATGATACTGTTGCCCGTATTCCAAAATTATAGGTGTCTTATACTGATTTAAGTTCCGTTGCATCTTTATTGGCTGATTATATAGGAATAAGACTCGTGTATGTTGAACCTACTATATTGGACAGAAATGTATTATGCCAAGGTATAGCCTGTTCCACTGTCTATAATTTTAAATCCAGATATAAAAACCAAGTATTTGCATAGGCTTCATGGTTTGCACGTCCTGAATTTTATGGTTCTGAACAACAGTTTTTCGAAGCTGTGAATGAAAGAGTTGGAAATCCAAGACTTTATGAAATAGGCAGATATCCAATAGAAGAAGGAAGTATTCTTGAATGGAGAATGATAGGACGTCAAACACGACAGTCTTTAAATACTGTAGCTGCCCAAACCTATAATGGTGAATCTAAAGTGACCTTGTTAGGGCTTCCTGAACAGACACAGTTTAATGCAGAAATACAAGGACATTCCAGAGGTATTCTTGATTCCAACAACCCCCTTACTTCAGATATAAACACTTTTATAAATTATCATTTCAAAGATAATAATTACGGTGGTTATATGCTTGAGAAACAAGTGGAAAATCGTGAACAGTTAATAAACTATTATAATGAGGACTTTGGTATAGACAGAACTATATTGACGCTGCATTCTCCAGAAATAGAATGGGATGAAAATATAAAACAAATAGATTTAAACTCTTATAATATAAGAGTATTAGGTTTTGTTCCAGTTAAAAGAACGCTATCTGATATTTTGATACAAAGCGAGGGTTCAACTTACGGATAGCAACAATATGGTTTTATTAAAAATGTGCCTCAGGATTCCAGTTATAAAAACGGCAATGATGTTTATTTATCCGGTAAAGGTTTAATTTCTTATCCTTTCTGGATAGACGATAATGCAGAAAGAACCACGTGGCAGGAAGACCAACCACAAGATAGAAATTCAGATGTGGTGTCTTTTGTTATATATCCTTGGCATAGAAATGGGGCTTTAAATAATCAGGGTAATCAGGATGTTTCTGGAGTAAAAGCCAGATTGCTGCATAAAGTAATGTCTAATCTTAGAATCTGTTTGAGTCCTTATTACGATTCAAGTTTAAGTGACCTTGTCCTTCCAACGGAAGATAAAAAGCTCGTAATAGATAATGATTTTGTATAGAGCTATGCTTTGAATTATAAAGGATTCAATAAGAATAAGATTTATTATCAAGGTAATGTGGATCTTGTTCTTCAAGGAAATAAATACAGTATAGTAGATGGTAGCACCTTTACTGATTACGGTTATCCCATATCCATGTATGGTTTTGCAGAAGCTGCCGCCAGTAAAGTGGATTTAGACAATATACAAAAGAACATATCGGGAGGATACAACAGAGGAAACTGGTATGCCTCTTTGAGTTCGTCAGAAATAATAAACCAACGTTATCTCAACAGTTATTTATCCACATACTTAGCTTATCTTAGTAATAGCGCTACTATGTACTATTGGGATGAATAGGTGGTTTCACATGGTATTTCCACACAGACTACTTATAATACTTTCCCAAGTAAAACAGATAAAGACCATTGGTTGTTTGTTAAAAATGATGGTAGTACAAACCCTGGAAATCTATATTCCTACGATTCCGTAAGTATGAAATACAAATCAGGAAATCATTTGGTATTTGCTTTAAAAGAAACACCTGGTACTATAACATAGTTTCCTTCTTTTGTTCCTGATGTGGATCTTTGCGGATACCAGAATTATGAAGGTGTTATAGGGGGTGATTCCAAGACTTTCTTCAATGCTGTTTGGTAGAATCCAAATGAAGATTTCCCGAATATAAGCTGGGATTTAAAAGGAAATAATTATACACAATTAGGATATGGCTCCACGTTCTTCTATTATCCTGTAGTTGAATTATATAAGGAAAACATAGATAACCAGTATCGTGGTACAACTAAAGAAGCTTTATCCAAGAATGTGTGGATACCTATAAGTGCTATGCAGGCTGTAGTAACTACTAACTTGGTTTTGGAAACTACAGCAGGTGACACTTATTTCCAAAGATACGACCATCTTAAAACCCAACCTTATACACAATAGGATCAAAACAGTATTGTTGAAATAGTATCTTTCCCTGTAGAGACTTATATAAATATAGACGGAAGATATGACGAAAACAGAGGCCTTGAAAGCAATTTAATTGTCAACAAGAATAATTTTAACCAACTAAATACTGTTTATTCCCAAACAAACAATTACTTCGGTTACAATTCCTATAAGAACGATAAAGTAACAAATAAATTCCCAAACCAGTTTACATGGAGTTTGGAGAAAGTTATGGGTGAAGAAATTGATTCTTGGACAAATCTGACATTGTTGAATACTTATGATCTTGATGGAGATAAAGGACCTATACAATATCTCGAAAGATTCAATGACCAGATTTATGCTTTCCAAGATACAGGTCTTGCAAGAATAGTATTTAATCCTAGAGTACAGATAAATACTTCAGACGGTATTCCTGTTGAACTTAGTAATTCAAAGAAACTTGAAGGTGTTGTTTATATTTCGGATACTGTAGGAAACCAAAACAAATGGGCTATAGCCAAAGGTAAGACAGGTATTTTCTTTGTTGACAAGATAAACGAATCTTTTAATAAATTCAATGGACAGACTATTGAATCCCTAACGGATAAACATTTTAACAGGTCATTTATAGAAAACTGCTCACAGGGTATATGGAATTTCTACAGTACAGAAGCTGTCAACAGAACCAGGGTATTGTATGAGAGCAATACGGGGGATTATTATATACAGTTGGGTAACAGCAATTGGATAAGCTATAATGAGAACCTTGGAACATTTACTTCAAGATATTCTTATGACATGCATTTCCTGTATGAACTGCCTCCTTATGAATATACTTCTGGTAATTAGATACTGTCAATAAACAATGTTTCAGCACACACTATAAAAGGGAATTCTTTCAGTAAAATGAACCATAATAATAGTGAACCCCTTGGGACATACAGCACCATAACTCTTGTTGCCAATGACAACTTTCCTATATATAAAGTATTTGAAACCGTGGAATTCAGGTCAAATGACACCCAACAGTTTGAAGATGTCATAGGTCCCAATCCTGAAAAGAACCCTTTGCATGTGTGGGTTAATAAACCTGTATACAGAATAAAGGCCGACAATGAGTACCAGCATTCAGATTCCAACAACTCCACAGACAAAAACGTGGAAGACCATTTTAAAACAAGCTGGTTAAGGAAAAAATTCAGGGTGTGGAGAGCCCAAATTCCAAGGAACAACAGGGAAAGAATAAGAAATATGTGGTCTTATATAACTTTATATAGTAACATCCAGACATCATTATATGATTTCAATATAGTATATTATATTTAATCAGTAAATAATGATTCTCTTAAAATAGGAACTAAGTAATTTACTTGGTTCCTATTATTTTTTTGTAAAAAAACTTGCATATGTCAAAAGTTTTACTTATTTTTGCAATCAAAATATTTTTATAAATGAGAAAAAACAAATTATATAATAAAAAGGACGTTAATATCTTTGCTAAAGGCGGAGGTTGGTCTGATTAGGGATGGTATACTCCTGAATATAAAATGACTTCAGGTGGAGGAGTTGCTATTGATGAAAATGGTAATCCTATTTAGGAAGGAAGTCATTTAAGCACTGCAGGAGGTTTGGCTTTGGGTGCTATGGGAGCAAATGCTGTATCTGGGGTTTTAGCTAACGGTAATCATTCCGGAGTGGGAGACGCTTTATAGGGAGTAGGACAAATAGCTTCTGTAATTCCAGGTCCTTATGGCGCTGCAATATCTATGGGTTTACAGGCTGTAGGAGGATTGACTAACGCTGCTTTTGGAAGTAACCTTAATGAGGCAGCTATTCAAGAGATAAAAACAAGAGCGGCAAACCAGGCCTTTTAGGAATTCAGTCATTCAAGTAACGAGGATTTGTTAGCATAGAATCAAACCATGAGTATGCTTGGAGATGTTTCAAGAAAAGATGTGGGTACTCAAGGATGGTTTTCCAATAAAGCATCCAAGAAGGCTAGGGAACTCTCAAACCTGAATAAACAAGCCAATATGAGTATGCTCAATAATTATGGCAATGCAGTTGATACTGTAGCTCAGAATAACTTTTTCAACAGTATTGACACAGGTAATAATATTCTTGCTTGTGGTGGCCATAAAAGAGCTTTAGGAGGTAATATATTTGGAAAAGGAGACATGATGATTAAAAGAGCGCAACCTATTTACCGAGAATTTATGGATGCTGGTATAAGTCCTGTTACTGCATTAGGTGTTCTTGGAAATATGGCTCTTGAGTCAGGTTTAAATCCAAAAGCTACAAACAAAACTCATTGGGGCTATTTACAAAATGATTCAACTATACACAGCCATCTTAAGAAATATTATGGTGGGGATTCACATAAACAACAGATGCAGTTTATTATAGACGGTCTAAATGGCAATTTAAAAGGCCAAAATTCTTCTACTGGAAAAATGATACAAGACCGTTTCAACAAATATAATAAGAATGTTGCAGGAGTAACAGACCCTGCAGAAGCTGCAAGATTATGGGAAAAATACTATGAAATATCGGGGGGACAGGCTCTTGACTTAAGAAAAAAGTATGCTACGTCTTTCGGTAATGCTTTTGCTGATATAAAAGCCGAAAAACCGGATGTTACAATGGTGGCTAAAAATTATGAACCTTTAATTCAACCACAGTATGTAGGACCTACAAAGATACAAGTGCCACAAATGGATATTATAGCAGAAGGAGAAGAACCTATGGATAATACCTTTGTTTTGCCTTCTTTAACTTTGGATCAGGCATACCGTGGAATGTTTCCTAATAATGGTCTTGGAGATTATATGTATATGAAAGAGAATAACGGAGGTAATATTACCTATCCCATGTTTATGGATATGATACACCAATAGAAATATGGTGGTGACCTGAATACCCAGGGAGCAAGTTTTCCTGGCGAAATGGTTTATATAAATGAAGGCGGATCTCATGAAACAAATCCTGTGGGAGGCGTTCCTGTAGGTGTAGATCCTGAAGGTATTCCCAATCTTGTTGAAGAAGGCGAAACTATCTTCAATGATTATGTATTTAGTAACAGATTGGAAGTACCTAAAGAAGTTAAAAAAGTATTAGGATTAAGAGGTAAAAAGAAGTATACCTTTGCCGAGGCTTCAAAGTATTTAAATAAAGAAGCCGAAGAAAGGCCTAATGACAATATCAGTGAAAGAGGGGTTGAAAATTCTTTGACCAATCTCATGATGACTCAAGAAATCACAAAACAGAAAGAAGAAAATAATATTATGGCTGAAGGTGGGAAAATACATATAGCTGAAAATAAAAAAGGTACCTTTACAGCAGCAGCTTCCAAACATCATATGGGAGTACAGGAATTTGCAAATAAAGTGCTTGCTAATAAAGATAATTATAGCCCTGCAATGGTAAAGAAGGCTAACTTTGCTAGAAATGCAAGTAAGTGGCACGCCCTTGGGGGAAATTTATTTAGTGGTGAAAAAGGAAGTAGTAAAATGAGAACGATCCGTGATTGGCGTGATGATCTCATAGATACTATTTATGGAGATAATGATCTATATTACGACACAACCCGTTTAGTGAATGCTTTTGGAGAAACTCCTTGGGTTGCTACAACTCCTGGTAATACAGATTATACTTATGGTTCCTTAGGAGATGCTATCGAGGCAGAAAAAGCCAGAGCTCCTTTCTTAAATGATTTAATTAAAGATATTAAATTAAATACAGAGAATCCTACAAACACGCCTGCTATACCTGGATCTATGCTTGTTAAGTGGATGCAAGACTATGATAGGGGTATTCCTTCAGAATCTCCAGGAGCTCTTTTCTATTCTAATGGGAAATTAAGAGATGACTATTTGTAGCAGGTTGTAAAAATAGGAACTGATGGAAAAACTGGTCCTGGTCATAATTCTTATCCTAAAATAGGAGAACGTTATTATGTAAAAGATGCAAACGGTAATCGTGTCTATAAAGCTAAGCCAGAAGATTTAAGCAAATATACTATAGGAGAAGGTGTTGTAGATCCCAACGATCCAAGATGGACTGATTATGAGATCATGGGTTTAGCAAATACTCCTGCTGCAACTCCTGAAGAAGCTGCTGTACAATAGGCAATACAAGAAGGTCAAAAAACTATAAATACACAGGAAGAACCTTTAAGAGATTATCCTGAGTATTTAAGATATGCACCTACAGTCATGAGTGGCTTGGGAGTACTTACAGATGCTTTTGGTATTACAAACAGGCCTGATTATTCTTTATCAAGGGGATTAAACAGAATCGCGGCAAATACAAGATATAGACCAGTTAATTACACCCCTGTAGGAGAATATCTTACTTATACTCCTGTTGATACTTTAAAACATTCTATAGATACACAGGCAGCACATTAGGCTGTAGCAAGAAATTTATTTAATACTTCTGCAGGTAACAGGGGTAATCTACAAGCAGGTTTACTGTTGAATAACAATGCCCAAGTTGTAAATGCAGGTAATGCCCTGTTCAATACAAATATAATGAATCAATAGAATAAAGAAAGAGTGGGTACTTTCAACAGAGCTACGGATACTCAGAATGCCCAAGGCTCATTACATGCACAGGCTGCTAACCAACATGCTTTCATGCAAGCACAACAACAAAGAAACGCTTTAATGGCCTCGGCTCTTGAAGCTGCTGTAAAAGAAAGAGAACTTGCAAGTCAAAACAAAAGCAGAAATTTAATTAATTTCGCCAATAATCTTGGTTTAATAGGAAGAGAAAACTGGGCACAAAACAGACTGAACTGGTTAATAAGAAACGGATATTATAGAAGATACGGTCAGCCAGCCACAACAGTTTCTACAGTACCTGCTACTACTGTAACTACAGCCAAAGTACCCGAATAGATTACAGTGCCTTTGAGACCTGAAGAACTCACTCCTGAAGAAAAAGCAATAAGAAACGGTTGGATAATAGATTGGGGAAACATGCCTATTTATAGCAAATGTGGGGGTAAAATAAACAGAAAACGTAAAAAAGGATTAACTTATTGATTATGCCTAACTATTCATTAGATACAACAGGGGCTGTATTTCAGCCTTTCAGCTTTAAAGAGCTTATTGAACCCTATGAAATGATGAGGGTTGCTGAGGAAAAATTATAGAATGATTATATAACATTGTCTGATAATATTGGACAGTGGCAAGGTGCTGTTGCTTCTTCTCCGACATTAAGCGCCCAATTACAGAAATATCAGGATGATGTAATGGCTGCAACACAGGAATTACAGGAAACAGGAAGACTGGACAGAAGTAAATTCGTTAATCTCAGAAAGAGAATGATGTCCGAGATTTCTCCTATAAAAACAGCCGTTGACAATTATAATAAAGCACTTGACCTTGATACTAAAATGAGGTCTGCGGATGGTACTTATATAGCCAAAAGACAGGTTCCCACACTTGAGGATTTTGCAAATGGGGAAACAAGATATTCAGGAGGTATAAGTGGAAACACTGTATTTCAAAGAGCATCTGCTGCGGGAAAAGAATTATCGAAAGATAAAAAAGCTATTCTCGATGGTTATATAGGAGACGAGGCTTTTGTAAAAATAGCACAAGAATCCGGTATTCCTGCAGAACAACTTGCTTTATAGGCTATCAAAGCAGGTAATGCCCCAAAAGAAGTTATAGATATTTATAACAGCCTTAGAGATTCTATCGGTTATGGGGAATATGATCAAACAGGAAGAGACATGATAGATGCCAATATTCATCTTGGTCTTTTAAGTGCTTCAAAAGAAAGAACGGAAGCACTGCAGAAAAATCCTCATGATGAATGGGTTTCTTCTTATCAGAAAGAAAAAGATTTTGCAGAAATAAATGCAAAGACAAGATTGCTTGGATATGAATATACGGAAGACAATAAGGGGAACATGGTAATTAGGCAACTCACTCCAGAGGAACATAAAGCTGCTATCAAAGGATATACTGCCACACATTCCAAGTCAAGTACGCCCGTAACGTTAGAAACAACAGAAGGAGGATATCCTAAAGTATCAGGTGATACAAAAGAAGAAAGACAAGAAGATAGAAAAAAAATCCTTAGTACTATGGGTTTAAGAGTAGGTAAAAATGATGTAAGTTCTTTACCTGTAATAAAAGCGATATTGGAGGATGATAATTTAAAAAGTTTTAAAAAGAAACTTATAGAAGAAAAATATTACGATGATAAAGAAAAGAAATTCGTAGACAATATCGAAGTAAGAAAAGACGGTGGCAAAAATATATACACTATTGTTTATAAAGACAATTCTGA
>JAEEGL013795364.1_pt1 | contig 27477 bp, 22 predicted proteins | sample 9134231 | NCBI WGS metagenome assembly JAEEGL01 (sample SAMN16246548, study PRJNA631951) | gut metagenome | biome: gut microbiome; feature: rumen; material: fiber-attached | host: Bos | place: Iran: Karaj | collected 2018-10
GTTCTTGCCGATATGATTAACTCACAGGTTATACCTGTTAGTTATTTATCTAGAATCTATAGACAAGGCGAAAAGAGCATGATTTCGTATAATGCCCATGAAATTAACAATGGAAAGATGATTGCATTAGATAATAAGAGTACAGACTTTTTCTTCCAAAGCGCAGACATTCCACAAACAGCATTAGATATAGTTGTAGATATGGTCAACAATAGACTTCCTAAATACTTCAATGTTTCAGTTGATGAAATACAAGTTTTAGCTCCATCAAAGAAAGGAATTGTTGGTATAGATAATATAAACAAAGTGCTTCAAGATGCAATTAATCCAATTGGACCAGATGGTGTGCAGATTCAATATGGAGCAAACAACTTTAGAGTTGGAGATAGAATTATTCATATCAAGAACGACTATGAGCTTACATATAGCAATTTGACTGGAAAATCAGGCACAGGAGTGTTTAACGGAGAGATGGGCAAGATAATTGATATAAACCCAGAACTTCCAACGATTACAGTCCAATTTGACGATGAAAAACTTGCTATCTACGGAAGAAAAGAGTTTGAAGAGATTCAACTTGCATATGCTGTTACTGTTCACAAATCTCAAGGTAGTGAATTCAAAATAGTTGTTTTTGTAGCAGAAGAGAATAATCCAATGCTTGCTACAAGAAACTTGCTTTATACGGGAATTACAAGAGGAAAACAAGCTGTTGTAATCGTAGGAAAGAAAGATATTATTGCCAAGATGATTAGGAATAACAGGATAGATAAAAGAAATTCAATGTTAGCCGCATTCTTGAGAGATGAAGCGGAGTTTAATTTTTAGTCAATATTGACTATACGCGCGTATTTATGATAATTTATTTATAGTGTCACAGACACTAGATTTGAGGTATAGAAATGGGATTCTTGAAAAAAATATTTATGAGTTCAAATGAAAGAGAATTATCTAAGATCGAAAAGATTGTAGATAAGATTGAAGCATTGGAACCTAAATTTGAAGCAATGAGTGATGAAGAGTTATCTTCTTGCACTCAGCAATATAAAGAAAGAGTTAAGAATGGTGAATCATTAGATGATTTACTTCCAGAAGCATTTGCTACAGTAAGAGAAGCATCAAAGAGAGTTTTGAACATGAGACACTTCAGAGTTCAACTTATCGGTGGTGTTGTTTTATATCAAGGTAGAATTGCTGAAATGAGAACTGGTGAAGGTAAGACTTTAGTTGCTACACTTGCAGCTTATCTTGCAGCACTAGAAGGAAAAGGCGTTCATGTTGTTACTGTAAACGAATACTTAGCAAAACGTGACGCTGAATGGATGGGTAAGATTTATAAATTCCTAGGTTTAAGCGTAGGTGTTAACTTAGCTCAATCATCTCCAGAATATAAGAGAGCACAATATGCTTGTGATATCACATATACAACAAACAATGAACTAGGCTTCGATTACCTAAGAGATAACATGGTAACAAGCAAAGAAGATATGGTTCAAAGAGATTTACACTTTGCTATTATCGACGAAGTAGATAGTATTTTAATCGATGAAGCTAGAACTCCACTTATCATCTCTGGTAGAGGAACAAAGAGTGCAGATACTTATATCACAGCTAATAGATTCGTTAAGACTTTAACTCCAGATGACTATGAAATTGGTGAAAAGGAAAAGTCAATTTTCTTAAACGAAAATGGTGCTCTTAAGGCTGAGAAGTATTTCAATATTGAAAACTTAGCAGATTATGAAAACCAAGAATTAAAGCACTATATCGATAATGCTTTAAGAGCTAACTATATCATGAAGAGAGAAAATGATTATATCGTTGTTGATGGCGAAATCATCATCGTTGATGAATTTACAGGTCGTCAAATGATTGGTAGAAGATATTCTAACGGCTTACATCAAGCTATTGAAGCAAAGGAAAATGTTCCAATTAAGTCAGAGAATAAGACACTTGCTACAATCACTTTCCAAAACTTATTCAGATTATATCCAAAGTTATCAGGTATGACAGGTACTGCTATGACAGAAAAGACAGAATTTAATGACATCTATGCATTAGATATTGTTGAGATTCCAACAAACAAGCCTGTTATGAGAATAGATAGAAATGACCAATTATACATGACAAAAGCTGCAAAGTATAAGGCAGTACTTAATGACGTTATTCAATGTTATCAAAAAGGTCAACCAGTTCTAATTGGTACAGTTTCTGTAGAAAAGTCAGAAGAGTTATCAAACTTATTAAAGAGAAACAAGATTCCACATAATGTATTAAATGCTAAGAATCACGAAAAGGAAGCTGAAATCGTAGCTCAAGCTGGTAAGTATCAAGCTGTAACAATTGCTACTAACATGGCTGGTCGTGGTACAGATATTCTACTTGGTGGTAACCCAGAATTCTTAACAAAGGAAAAACTAGCAAAACTTGGTTATCCTCATGAAGTCATTGAACTTGCTTCTTCATTTGCTCATATCGCTGATGATGATAAGGAAGGTTTAAAGGCAAGAGAGGATTATAAGAAATATTACGAATTATTCAAGAAAGACGTTGATGTTGAAAAAGAAAAAGTTTTAGCAGCAGGCGGATTAAAGATTATTGGTACAGAAAGACATGAGTCAAGACGTATAGATAACCAATTAAGAGGTCGTTCTGGTCGTCAAGGTGATCCAGGTGAATCAGTATTCTATTTATCAATGGAAGATGACGTAATGAGAGTATTTGGTGGCGATCAAATGAAGTCTATGTGTGAGAGATTATCTCTTGATCCAAATATGCCAATCGAAGCTAAGATTATTACAAATCAAATTAGAAATGCTCAAGCAGCTGTTGAAGATAGAAACTTCTCAATCAGAAAGCACGTTTTAGGTTACGATAATGTAATGAATGAACAAAGAAAGATTATCTATGAACAAAGAAGAATTGTTTTAGATGGTATGGATGTTCATGAACAAGTTAAGGCTATGATGAAGGAAGTTATTTCTTCTATCGTTCCAAAGTATGTAGATTACAAAGTATACCATGTTCAATGGGATTACGAAGGATTTAACAAGGAACTTGAAAACGAATGCTTAGAAAATGGTACAAATCTATTAAATCCAGATTTTGTAGCAAATTGTGATACAGCAGAAGAAATTGTTAATGCTATCTACGAAACTGCTTTAAAGCAATATGAGGATAAGATAGAAAGTACTGTTAAAGAATTTGGTATTGATTTTGGTAGATTCGAAAGAGATTGTTTGCTTAGAAATGTTGATTTGAATTGGATGGAACACATTGATAATATGGATCAATTAAAACAAGGTATTGGTCTTGTATCATATGCACAACAGGACCCAGTTCAAGTATACAAGAGAGAAGGCTACGAGATGTTCGAAGCAATGAATACAAAGATACAAGAAGATGTTGTAAGAGTATTATGTAAATCGAAATTCGAAAGAAGAGTAGAAGTTAAAAAAAGAGTCGTGGAAGACATGAAAACAAACAAGGACGGAAATGGAACAGTAACCTCAGGCAAGAAGCCGGGAAGAAATGATCCATGTCCATGCGGAAGCGGTAAAAAGTATAAAGATTGCTGCGGAAAGTAAAATGGTTAATATCCACTAGTGCGTTGCCTAGTGGATGTTTTGATTAACGGGGGATTATGAAAGATGGACAAAAAGAAAAAAATTACATTAATAACGTTGACGGTTTTGCTAGCATTTGTTGTGATAAATGTTTGCGGTTTTGCGATTTATTTATCTATTTTCTATCATGCAGATGAAGCAGTGTTGCCGTATTTGGAATCTGATGATGATGTAGAAGCTAGATACGTTGAGAGTGAAGATTATTATTTATTTAAACCAAAAAATATAGAATCAAAGGCTGCGCTTATTTTCTATCCAGGAGCAAAGGTTGAGTATATATCTTATGCCTATTTGATGCATGAATACGCAAAGATGGGTATTACTTGTATGGTTTGTCATATGGCTGGTAATATGGCCTTTATGGAAATTAATGCTGCTGATGGAATTCAAGAACAATTCCCAGAGATTGAAACTTGGGTTATTGGTGGGCACTCATTAGGTGGCGCTATGGCATCAAAATACTTAAGTAAGCACTCTTCTGAATTTGATGGAATTATCTTCTATGGTTCATACCCAAATGCGGATTTGTCAGGTTTAGATATAAAGTGCGTTTCTATATATGGCTCTGAAGATACCGTCACAAATAGGAAGCATTTTGAGGATAATAAAAAGAATTTACCAAAGAATACAGTGATTCATGTAATAGAAGGTGGAAATCATTCTCAATTCGGTATGTATGGCGAGCAAGGAAAAGATGGTGTAGCAAAGATTACTGTTGAAGAACAAGTTGCAGAAACAATTGCGGTAACTGCTCAAGTTTTTAATCTTTAATCGCTAACAAGTTTTGAGCTATTAATGCTATACTACTTCACGGTGTTATAAATGATTACTTTAGATTTGTTAAAAATGGATTATAATGCGATAAGCAAAGATTGTGCTGATTTAGAAACAGCACTTAATTTGCCAGCATTAAATTCAAGAAAAAAAGAACTCGAGAAAGAACAAGAAGTAGATGGCTTTTGGGAAGATATAAAGAAAGCTCAAGTTGTTAATAAAGAACTTGCAGGAATTAATAATAAGCTAGATAAGTTTAAGAAATTAAAAGAAAGAGTTAGTGATGTAGATACATTAATTGAACTATCTGAAGAAGAGAATTCTGAAGAAGAATATGAATCGCTAGATGCTGAAATAAAGCAATTAGAAAAGGAAATTGATGAGTTTAAGATTTCTACATTACTAAGAGGAAAATACGACCAAAACAACGCTATTTTAACTCTTCAAGCAGGCGCTGGTGGAACAGAGGCTCAAGACTGGGCTCAAATGTTATTTAGAATGTACTCAAGATACTGCGAAAGAGTTGGATATAAAGTTACAGTATTAGATTCTTTAGCTGGTAGTGAAGCTGGTCTTAAGAGTATTACATTCTCAGTAGAGGGTGAAAATGCATATGGCTATCTAAAGGCAGAAAAGGGAGTTCATAGACTTGTTAGAATTTCTCCATTTAATGCTGCAGGAAAGAGAATGACTTCATTTGCTTCTTTAGAAGTAATGCCTGAAATTGAAGATGAAGGCGAAGTTGTTATTAATCCAGACGATATAAGGATTGATGTATTTAGATCGTCAGGTGCAGGTGGTCAAAAAGTTAATAAGACAGATACAGCTATTCGTATTACTCACTTCCCAACAGGAATAGTTGTTACATGTCAAAATGAAAGATCTCAATTGCAAAACAAGGAAGTTGCTTTCCAAATGCTTAGATCGAAGCTTGTAGAATTACAAGAAAGGGAAAGAATGGAAAAAGAAACAGAACTTAAGGGAGATATTAAGAAGATAGAATGGGGTAGCCAAATTAGAAGTTATGTATTCTGTCCTTATACTCTTGCAAAAGATCATAGAACGGGTTATGAAAATGCGAATATAAATGCTGTTATGGATGGCGATATTCAAGGATTTATAGACGATTATCTAACAAAGGCAAATTAAGATGTATTACGATATTGCATTAGAAAAATTTGAAAAGATAAAGGATAAAGAAGATAAAGTTATTTTAGCTATAGAATCTTCTTGTGATGAAACTGCTTGTGCTATTACAAGGGGTAAGGATGTCCTTGCAAATATCATTGCATCTCAAATAGATATTCATAAAAGATTTGGTGGGGTAGTTCCAGAGATTGCTTCAAGAAATCATATTATGGCAATTCAAAATTGTGTTGATGAAGCATTAAAAGAAGCAGGTATGACACTAGATGATATTGACGTGCTTGCAGTTACATATGGAGCTGGATTGCTTGGAGCGCTGCTTGTTGGTGTTTCATATATGAAAGCTTTAGCTTTCGCAACACAAAAACCTTTAATTGCTGTAAATCATATTAAAGGTCATATCGCAGTAAATTACATTGCAAATAAAGAATTAAAACCGCCATTTATCTGCTTAATAGCATCTGGTGGTCATACAGCTATTGCTCACGTTAAGAGCTATGGTGAAATGGAAATTTTAGGTACAACACAAGATGATGCTTGTGGTGAAGCTTTTGATAAAGTAGCAAGAGTATTAGGCCTTGAGTATCCAGGTGGTCCACAAATACAAGCACTTGCAGAAGGTGGCAAGGCTACAATAGATATTCCAACTCCATATAAAGATGTAGATACATACGATTTCTCATTCTCAGGAATTAAGACAGCAGTTATTAATTATGCCCATAAGATGGAACAAAAAGGAGAGGAGATTAATAGAAAGGATTTAGCATTCTCATTCCAAGATAAAGTAACATCTATTATGGTAAATAATACAATAAGATGCGCGTGTGAAAAGAAAATAGATACAGTAGTTATAGCTGGTGGTGTTGGTTCTAATAAAGCTTTAAGAGAGAAGATGGCACTTGAAGCTAAGAAGCATCATTTGAATGTATTTTACCCACCAATTAAGCTTTGTACAGACAATGCAGTTATGATTGCATCTCAAGCATATCATTCAATTATCGCTGGTGCTAAACCGGTAGATATTGACCTAGATGCCGATGCAAATGTAAGAATTACTGACTAAAAAGTCACAATTTACATAAATTTTACATAAATTTAGCCCCTAAAAGCCAAGTAGCGAAAAAAGGGGAAAAAATCCATTATTTTTGTTTGACTTAATATATATTAATGTGTAAAATCATTTTTGCTGTACGTAGGAGGACTGCGCGCAGTATTGCTATAAATATTAGAACAACCACGTGTACGGGAGTTCTGATGCCTATACAATGAGTTTATCCTTCGGGGTTGCTGGATAGCTCATCCGATTAAAAAAACAGGAGGTAAAAACATGCCAACAATCAATCAGTTACTTAAGGCTGGTAGAGAAAAGCAAGTAGCAAAAAGTACTACACCTATTATGAAGGGAAATCCTCAAAAGAGAGGCGTATGCTTATCTGTTACAACAACATCACCAAAGAAGCCTAATTCTGCTTTAAGAAAGATCGCAAGAGTTCGTCTTGTTAATGGTATGGAAGGTACTATTTATATTCCAGGTATCGGCCACAACTTACAAGAGCACAGCGTAGTTCTTATTAGAGGCGGAAGAGTAAGAGATTTGCCAGGTGTAAGATATCACATCATTCGTGGTACTTTAGATAGTGCTGGTGTTGCAAAACGTATGCAAGGCAGATCAAAATACGGCGCAAAGAGACCTAAATAGTCGGATGCACAAAACAACAACAATCGAAAATAGGAGGTAAAAACCATGCCAAGAAGAAATAGTGTTCCAGTTAGAGACGTTCTACCAGATCCTACTTACGGAAGTAAGGTTATTGCTAAGTTCATCAACCAAGTTATGTACGATGGCAAGAAGGGAACTGCTCAAGAAATCGTTTATGGAGCTTTCGATATAGTAGAAAAGAAATTAGGACAAGATCCTGTAGATGTTTTCACAAAAGCATTAGCTAATGCTACTCCAGAATTAGAATGTAAGGCTCGTCGTGTAGGCGGTGCTACATACCAAGTTCCATGTGAAATCAGAGCTGCAAGACGTCAAACATTAGCCATCAGATGGTTAGTAAATGCTTCTCGTGCTAGAGGAGAAAAGACAATGATGGATCGTGTTGCTGCAGAACTTATCGACGCTTTCAACAATACTGGAAATGCAGTTAAGAAGAAAGAAGAAATGCATAGAATGGCAGAAGCAAACAAGGCGTTTGCACATTATCGTTGGTAATTTAATATTATCAATACAACAAATAAATAGAGAGGACAATTATGCCTAGAGAATATTCGTTAGACAAAACAAGAAATATCGGTATCATGGCCCACATCGATGCTGGTAAAACAACAACTAGTGAAAGAATCCTTTATTATACAGGTATTACACATAAGATCGGTGAAGTTCACGATGGTGCTGCTACAATGGACTGGATGGAGCAAGAACAAGAAAGAGGTATCACAATTACTTCAGCTGCTACAACAACACATTGGAGAGATCACGTTATCAACTTAATCGATACTCCAGGACACGTAGACTTCACAGTAGAAGTTGAAAGAAGCTTACGTATTCTAGATGGTGCTGTTGCTTTATTCTGCGCAAGAGGCGGTGTTGAACCACAATCTGAAACAGTATGGCACCAAGCTACAAAGTATCATGTACCTCGTATTGCTTTCGTTAATAAGATGGATAAGGATGATGCTTCATTTGAAAGAACAATGCAAATGATGGTTAAGCGTTTAAAGGCTAATCCAGTTCCAATGCAATACCCAATGGGTTCTGCTAAAGAGTTTGAAGGTTGTATCGACCTTTTAACTATGGAAGCTGTTCACTTTGAAGGAAGCAATGGTATTAACGTAGTTCGTTCAGCTATCCCAGATGAATTCAAGGCTGGTGCTGAAGAATATCGTCAAAGAATGCTTGAAGCTGTAGCTGAATATGATGACGACATCATGATGTTAGTTCTTGATGGAAAGACAAGTGTTGAAGACATCACTCCAGATATGATTAGACCAGTAGTAAGAAAGGCTACTATTGATATGAAGATGACTCCATGTTTCTGTGGTACATCTTTAGGAAACAAGGGTACTCAATTATTACTTGATGCTATCGTAGATTACTTACCATCACCTCTAGATTTACCAGAAGTTATGGGTACTCTACCTGGTTCTAAGGTTGAAGATCAATCTAGACCTGCTTCTGATGATGCTCCAATGAGCGGTTTAGCATTCAAGATTGCTACAGACCCATTCGTTGGAAAATTAGCTTACTTCAGAGTATATTCAGGTGTTATTACTAAGGGTTCTTATGTATATAACTCAACAAAAGATATAAGAGAACGTATCGGTCGTCTTGTTAGAATGCACTCTAACAGCCGTACAGAAATTGATGAAGCTCATGCAGGTGATATCATCGCTATCGTTGGTTTAAAGAACACAACAACTGGTGATACATTATGTGATGAAGAACATCCAATTATCCTAGAATCAATGGAATTCCCAGAACCAGTTATCCAAATCGCTATCGAGCCAAAGACAAAGGCTGGTCAAGAAAAGATGGGTCTAGCTTTACAAAAGCTTGCTGAAGAAGATCCAACATTCAAGACATACACAGATCAAGAAACTGGACAAACAATCATCGCTGGTATGGGTGAATTACACTTAGATATCATCGTTGATAGATTAAGAAGAGAATTCAAGGTTGAAGCAAATGTTGGTAACCCACAAGTTGCTTACAGAGAAACAATCAGAGATACAGTTACTGCTCGTGGTACATTCAAGAGACAATCTGGTGGTAAAGGTCAATATGGTGACGCTTTAGTTACATTATCTCCAAATGAACCAGGAAAGGGCATCACATTCGTAGATAAGACTGTTGGTGGTTCAATTCCTAAGGAATTCATCCCAGCTGTTGAAAAGGGTATTAGAGATGCTGCTATGGGCGGTATCCTAGCTGGTTACGAAATGGTTGATTTCAACATCGACTTAATCGATGGTTCATACCATGAAGTAGACTCTTCAGAAATGGCATTCCAAATCGCTGGTTCTATGGCATTCAAGGAAGGTGCTTCAAAAGCTCATCCAGTATTACTTGAACCTATCATGTCAGTAGAAGTTGTTGCTCCAGATGAATATCTTGGAACAATCTTAGGTACAATTTCTGGTCGTCGTGGTAATATCAAGACAACTGAAGATAGAAACGGCGTACAAGTAGTAGATGCTGATGTACCACTAGGTGAAATGTTCGGATATGCTACAGATCTTCGTGGTTCTACACAAGGTCGTGGTAACTTCACAATGCAATTCTCACATTATGCTGAAGTTCCAAAGAGCGTAGCTGAAAAGATCATCGGTGAAAGACAAAAGAAGAATTCATAATTGAAATATTTGCAATGTTGTTCGGGGAAACCTGAACAATATTGACAACTATTATAAATTATAATAAAATTAAAATTACGAAAAATAAAAAATAAATATTAATTTATCACAATAATTTAGGAGGATATTTTAAATGGCTAAGGCTAAATTTGAAAGAAGTAAACCACACGTTAATATTGGTACTATCGGACACGTAGACCATGGTAAAACAACTCTTACTGCTGCTATCACAACATACTGTGCAGCTAAGGGCTTAGCAGATGCAATGAGATATGATCAAATTGATAAAGCTCCAGAAGAAAAGGCAAGAGGAATCACAATTAACACAGCTCACGTTGAGTACCAAACAGCTACAAGACACTATGCTCACGTTGACTGCCCAGGACACGCTGACTATGTTAAGAACATGATCACTGGTGCTGCTCAAATGGATGGCGCTATCCTAGTAGTAGCTTCAACTGATGGTCCAATGCCACAAACAAGAGAACACATCTTACTTGCTAGACAAGTAGGCGTTCCATATATCGTAGTATTCATGAACAAGACAGATCAAGTTGATGATCCAGAATTATTAGACTTAGTAGAAATGGAAATCAGAGATCTATTATCTGAATATGGATTCCCTGGTGATACAACACCAATCATTAAGGGTTCTGCATTATTAGCTTTACAAGCTGCTACAGCTGGTAAAATTGATGATCCTGCTTGTGCTTGTATCCAAGAATTACTAGATGCTGTTGATTCATATGTTCCAGCTCCAGAAAGAGATACAGATAAGCCTTTCTTAATGCCAGTTGAAGACGTATTCACAATCACAGGTCGTGGTACAGTTGCTACAGGTAGAGTAGAAAGAGGTACAGTTAAGATCCAAGATAAGGTTGAAATCGTTGGTATTAAGCCTACAACAGAAACAACAATCACAGGTCTTGAAATGTTCAGAAAGTTACTAGACGAAGCTTATGCTGGTGATAACATCGGTGCATTATTAAGAGGTATCGATAGAACTGGTGTTGAAAGAGGACAAGTTCTTGCTAAGCCAGGTACAATTCACCCACATACAAAGTTTGCTGCTCAAGTATACGTATTAAAGAAGGAAGAAGGTGGTCGTCATACTCCATTCTTCAATGGTTACCGTCCACAATTCTACTTCAGAACAACAGACGTTACAGGTTCTATTAAGTTACCAGAAGGTATCGAAATGGTTATGCCAGGCGATAACGTAGCTATGGACATCGAATTAATCACTCCAGTTGCTGTTGAAGCCGGTGGTAGATTCGCTATCCGTGAAGGTGGTAGAACAGTTGGTTCTGGTGTTGTTTCTAAGATCGAAGGCTAATCTTTGAATTAGATTAATACAAGAATTTTAGTGGTCAGCTTCGGCTGGCCACTTTTTTATTGCAATTAAATTGCAATAAAATACTAATTATAGTAATATAGACATGGTTTATAAAACCATGGAGGAAATAGTGCGTATGTCAAGAATGGATTGGTTATACGGTAGAAATGTAGTTCTTACAGGTTGTTCTACTGGTATGGGTAAAGAAGTATTACTTATTTTAGTTAAGAAGTATGGCTGTAATGTTATGGGTGTTGCTCGTAATAAGGCAAAGCTTGATGAATTAAAGGCTGAACTTGGTGACAAGTTCTCTTATAGAAGATTTAATATTTCTTCACAAGAAGAATGGAGAAATTTTGCTAAAGAATTAGATGATATGGGATTTAACACAGATATCCTTATTAATAATGCTGGAATGATCCAACCATTTGGTCAATTCAATGATATGACAGATGATCAAATCGACAAGATTATTAAGACTAACTTACTATCAGTTGTTTATGGATGTAAGGCAATGATTCCTGCAATCAAGAAGAGCAAGTTTGGTTATGTATGTAATGTTGCTTCAGCTTCTGCTATCTTACCATTCGGCGGTGAATCTATCTATTCAGCTACAAAGGCAGCAGTTTGGGGATTAACAGAATGTTTAGCTCAAGAATTAAGAGGTTTTAATATCGGTGTTTCTTGTGTAATGCCAGGACCTGTTAAGACAGATATCTATAAGGCAAGAGAAGGAGAAGGAACAGCTCCTAAGGCTGATAAGATGGTTCAATCAGTTGGTATTACAGCTCAAACAGCTGGTAAAAGAATTGTTAAGGCTATCGGTAAGGGCAAGTTAAGATTCTTCACAGACTTTATGGCTCAATTAATGTCTTTAGGTATGAGAATGATGCCAAGAATTACTCCTAAGTTCTCAGGATCTATCATGAAGAAGTCTGCTGGTATGGTTTCATCATTTATGCCAATCTATAAAGAACAATTTGATAGAAAAGCTGAATTAAAAGCAGCTAAGAAAGAGAGAAAGACATTAAAGAAACATTCTATTGAAGAAGTTAAAGAAGGCTTCTTTGCAAAGGATGATGTAACAAATATCTAATGAAAAATTGAAGTTTGGTTGCCTTGAAAATAGGCGACCAAATTTTTTATTTTATTTATAAATAAAGTTTGACACCATATATTCGATATGTTAAACTACTAATGCACTCTAAGGAGTGTAATTTTTTTGGAGGAATACTAAAGTGGCTAAGGATAATGCAACAAGAATCACTCTAGTTTGTACAGAATGTAAGCAACGTAACTACGATACTTACAAGAACAAAAAGAATAATCCTGATAGAATTGAATTAAACAAGTATTGCAAATTCTGCAAGAAGACAACACTTCACAAGGAATCAAAGTAATTTATTAGGAGTATTTTATGGCAAAGAAGAATGTTAACGTAGAATTAGCAGACAACGCTCCATTAAGTGATAACTTAGGAAGTGTTCAAGCGCCTGCTCAAACTAATTCTAAAAACAACAAGAAAGACAAATCTGCAGACAATAAGTTCAGTGCTTTCTTTAAGAGAATTGGAAAACGTTTCAAAGAAATGGGTTCTGAATTAAAGAAGGTTAACTGGCCTACATGGAAAGTAACATTAGCATCATTAGGAACAGTTTTAGTAGTTGTATTAGCTTTCCTAATCATTACTATGGGATTTGATACATTCTGTGTATGGTTATTGAAATTATTAACCGGAGCAGAATTCTAGGAGGTACATTATGTTAGATACAAATCAACCACAATGGTACATTCTTAAGACTCAATATGGTTATGAACAAATAGCAGAACAAGGTATTAAACAAATGGTTGAGATCAATAAGATGGGCGACCTAATTTTTGATGTTGTAGTACCAAGAGAAGAAGTTATTGTTGAAAAGAACGGAAAGAAAAAGACTGTAGTAAAGAACAAGTTCCCTAACTATATCTTCATTAAGATGATATATACAAAGGATGTTTGGTATATGGTTAAGAACTCTAGAGGTATTAAAGACTTCTGTTGTGACTTTAATAATAGACCACTTCCAATGTCTCCAGAAGAGGTTAAGAGAACTCAACTTGAAGAAGTTAAGGTTGAAGACTTACAAATCGCTGTTGGCGATACAGTTAATATCATTGCTGGACCATTCAAGGATTGGCAAGGTGAAGTTACTGAAATTAAGCCAGAAGAACAAAAGATTAAGGTTGATATCCAAATTTATGGACGTCCAACATCAATGGTTCTTGATTTCAACCAAGTAGAAAAAATCTAAGACAAATTAAGCTTAATATTGCTTATTAAGCTTGGGAGAAATGTAAAATCTTATTTCATTACATTTCGTTAAATACCACGATTGCATAGGAGGATATAAACTATGGCAAAGAAAGTTAAAGCAATTGTTAAATTACAATTACCTGCGGGCAAAGCAACTCCAGGACCACCAGTAGGTTCATCTTTAGGACCTCATGGTATCAACATTCCTGCATTTACAAAGGAATTCAATGAAAAGACAAAGTCACAAGATGGTTTCATTATCCCAGTAGTAATGACTATTTATGAGGATAAGAGCTTCACATTCGTCTTAAAGACACCACCAGTTCCAGTTCTAATTAAGAAGGCTGCTGGTATCGAAAGCGGAAGCGGAAAGCCAAATACAAACAAAGTAGCTAAGTTAACAAAAGCTCAAGTTGAAGAAATCGCTAAGCAAAAGATGGCAGATTTAACAGCTGGTAGCTTAGAAGCAGCTATGAGCATGGTAGCAGGAACAGCTCGTTCAATGGGCGTTCTAGTTGAAGAATAAGAGGAGGTAGTAATATGAAACAAGGTAAGAGATATATTGAAGCAGCTAAGTTAGTAGATACTACTAAGGCTTATGAACCAGCAGAAGCTTTGAACGTATTAGTTCAAACAGCTACAGCTAAATTTGATGAATCTGTAGAATTACACGTAAAGCTTGGTGTAGATTCACGTCACGCTGACCAACAAGTTAGAGGCGTTGTTGTATTACCAAACGGTACAGGTAAGTCTAAGAAGGTTTTAGTTTTAACAAAGGGTGTTAAGGCTGACGAAGCTACAGCAGCTGGTGCTGATTTCGTTGGTGCTGAAGAATACATCACAAAGATCCTAGGTGGATGGTTAGATTTCGACGTCTGCGTTGCTACACCTGATATGATGGGTCAAGTTGGTAAGGTTGCTAGAATCCTTGGACCTAAAGGTTTAATGCCAAATCCAAAGTCTGGTACTGTTACAATGGACGTTAAGAAAGCTGTTACAGAAATCAAGGCTGGTAAAGTTGAATATAGATTAGATAAGACTAACATTATTCACGTATCAATCGGTAAGAAATCTTTCGGTGCTGAAAAGTTACTAGAAAACTTCCAAGTAATTTATGATGCTATCGTTAAGGCTAAGCCAGCAAGCGCTAAAGGACAATATATTAGAAGCGTATCAGTTTCTTCTACAATGGGTCCTGGTATTAAGGTACTTGCAAAATAATTTATTAGGTCAATTTCGTTTGACACTAATATAAATATTATATTATTATAGAAACACAATTAATCTTGCCAAAGACAGCAAGTGCTTGAAAAAGCTTAATTTCTTGCCGAGGTAGATGTGATAATAATTAAATAGTTAATTTATTTATCCCTCTATGTCTTAGGCGTAGAGGGATGATTTTTTATAGGAGGTAAAAGATGTCTGAAGCAAAAGAATTAAGAGCTAAAACAATTGAAGAAATCAAATCTAAGATTGAAAACTCTAATGGCTTTATCGTTGTATCTTACAAGGGTATTTCAGTAAACGACGACGTTGCTTTAAGAGCTAAATTAAGAGCAGCTAATGTTGAATACAGAGTACTTAAGAACAGATTAGTAAATAAGGCTTTAGAAGAATTAGGAATCGAAGGCTTCACAAATGACTTACAAGAACCAAACGCATTTGCTTTCGCTAATGGCGAAATCACTGCTGCAGCTAAGGTATTCAAGGATACTATGGCTAACGTTCCAAGTTTGTCAGTAAAGAGTGCTTACGTAGATAAGGCATATGTTGACGCTAAGGTAGTTGAAAAGTTAGCATCTATTCCATCAAAGGAAGTTCTTATCGCACAATTACTTGGTATGCTACAAAGCCCAATCAGTGGCTTAGCAAGAGCTTTGCAACAAGTTGCAGAGAAACAAGCTTAGTTATAAGCTAAACAAAATTTTAAATTAAGGATATTATTGGAGGATATAAAAATGGATATCGCAAAGTTAATCGAAGAAATTAAGGGTATGACAGTATTAGAACTTAACGAATTAGTTAAGGCTATTGAAACAGAATTTGGAGTATCAGCAGCAGCTATGGCAGTTGCAGCTCCTGCAGCTGGAGCAGCTGGTGCAGCTGGTGCAGCTGAAGAAAAGACAGAATTTGACGTAAACTTAAAGTCAGCTGGTGGTAACAAGATCGCTGTTATTAAGATCGTTAAGGCTGCTACAGGTTTAGGATTAGCTGAAGCTAAGGCTTTAGTAGATGGCGCTCCTAAGACAGTTAAGCAAGCTATGCCAAAGGCAGACGCAGAAGCTTTAGTTAAGGAATTAACAGAAGCTGGTGCTGAAGCTGAAATGAAATAATTCTGATACAGTTATAAGAAATATAAAAAGTTGCAATAGTTAACGCTATTGCAATTTTTTTTGTCTAATTTTAAAATTATTGTGATTATTATGGATTATCAAATTACAAATTTTAAACCAATATATAATAAAGATTCTAAAGTCCTTATTTTGGGCTCACATCCGTCTGTTAAGTCGAAGGAAGTAGGCTTTTATTATGGTAATCCAAGAAATAGATTTTGGTTTGTATTAGGCGAGATTCTAAAGGAAGATTTTGCTCATGCATCAATTGCTGAAAAAGAGCTGTTATTGCTTAAACATAATATAGCTTTAAGTGATGTTGTATATGCTTGTTATATTGAAGGATCTTCTGATGCCTCAATTAATAATGTAACGCCAAATGAGGCCATTAATACAATAATTAATAGTTGTAATATAACTAAAGTTATATTGAACGGAAAAACAGCCTATAACTATTTTATAAAGTATTTTAATAAGTTTGAAAAAATGGCAATATGCTTGCCATCTACATCTCCTGCTAATGCAGCTAAATCAATTAAAGATTTAATACATGAATGGAGTATATTAAACGAATTGGTTTGATTCTTTGTTATACTCGTAATTAATTGATTTTAGTTTTTCAATGATTTCTGATTTAGAAACATCCATATCTTCACATAGTGCATCAAGTGATGAATAATAGTCTCTTAGTTTTAGATTTATATAACTTAATAACATAACAGGATCTTGTGGAATCATATGCACACCTCTTTTTCTATTATCCCATATTTTGCTAGTTATTGAAAGTTTATAATTGGTGTGGTAAGATATTTTCGAGGTGAAATATGAAGGTATTATTATTACAAGATGTTAAGGCTCAAGGAAAGAAAGGTGAGCTTATAGAAGTAAATGATGGATATGCTAGAAATTTCTTAATTAAAAGAGGTTTAGCAAAGGAAGCTACAGCATCAGTTGTTAATGAAACAAATCAAAAGAATGCAGCAGAAGCAAAAAGAAAAGCAGAAGAATTAGCAGCTGCAAAGGAACTTGCTGCTAAATTAAATAAGACAGAAGTTGTAGTTGCTGTAAGAACAGGTGATAACGGTAAATTATTTGGTGCAGTAACAAGCAAGGAAATATCTGAAGTTCTTGCAACAAAAGGATATGATATCGATAAAAAGAAATTTGTATTAAAAGAAGCAATAAAGGCAGTTGGATTATATGCAGTAGAAGTTAAAGTATATCCAGGTGTTTCATTTACATTAAATGTAAAAGTTGTTGCTCAATAAGGTTTAACTTGTAAATAAATATGCGGCCTTGAATAATCAAGACCGCATTTTTTTATTATCTTTAATTAATTATTTTTCTAAAACGTAAGAGTAATTTCCTTCTACGATTTTAAGGATAACACCATTATAACCATTAACCGTAGTGTCTGAGATGTAGCACTTAAGATTATTTGTTTTTCCTAAGATTTTGTCTGATGTAGATAATGTAATTTCTCTTGATGGGTAACCAACTTCGCTTGTAGCTGGATTTACAGTTTGTGAATTTGTAACTGTTACAGTTGTTTTTGATAATGTATCAATATCAAATGTGCTATATGAGAATGAAGTGTAAGAATCATCCTTTGGCATATTTCTAGCAATCATATATGTCATTGTGTTGTCGTAATATGGAGAAGATTCATATTTACCATTCTTAATTGATTCGTCTACTGTTAGAGCTCCATCAACATACTTTTTGAAATAGTATCTATCATCATTAACGTTCTTTGCGATAACTGTAGTAGTTTTTCCATTTTCAACAACCTTTGAATATGATCCGATAGTTAATAAACTATTATCAAAATATGAAATAGTTTTCTTTGTATAAGAACCATCTAGTAAAGTTAGATTTGTTTCATAAGAATAAACTACAGTAGTGTTAGAAGATGCTGATAGAGTATAAACAGCATTAGCTTCTGTTGTTTCGCCATCTAATCCTAAATATGTTTTTGGGAATGATGAGAATTCTTTTACTGTTGTTGTATATGTTCCAATTTGATTATTGTTTTTATCAAACATCTTATATGACATTGTTTCAGGTAACTTACTGCTTTCTTCGTTGAAAATGTTAATTTGAGTCATTTTCTTTGTTAGACTGATTTTTTGACTACATGCAGAGAATGTTACAGCACTAATTACTACGACAAGTACAAGTATGCTTATTAATAATAATTTCTTTTTCATTGTGTCGATTTCCTTTAAATAATTCCTATTTATTTTAACAAAAGGCCTATATAAAGTAAAGTTAAATTAAAATGCGTGCGTATACGTGTATATAAAGAAAAAATACTAAAAATAGGACATTATAATAATATAAAAAGGTTTAATATTGAGTTTTAAAAATAAGATGGTATTATTAAATTATGATAAATTTAGTATTAACTAATACCATTGATAGTAAGTATATTTTAGATAAGGTAAAAAAGGACTATAAAAAGGGCGTTAAGCAGTTAATAATAGTTCCAGATAGAGTAGTGCTTGCATATGAAATGATGGTTCTTGAATACTTGGATATTCAAGGTAGTTTTGATATTGAAGTTGTATCATTTTCAACACTTGCAGATAGAGTATTAGGCAAGAATGCAGATTTAATGCTTAACACTCAAACTGAGATAATGGTTATAAGAAAGATTATCGAAGATAATAGAGGTAAGCTATTATTCTATAGAGAATCTTCAAAATATATAGGATTTGCTAATGAAGTTTTAAACCTTTTAGGTTTACTTAGAGTTAATGGTATCACTCTTGATACTTTAGTTAGATTACAAGAGCAATTGCCAGCTAAGTATAAGAACAAGTTACATGATATCTTGTTGATTTATAAGGAATATAAGAATTGTTTAACAAATAAGTATTCTGACAGTATTTCAAAAATAGAAGCTTTAGTTGAGAAACTTCCAGATAGCAATTATTCAAATCATAAGATTTATATTTCTGAATTTTTAGATTTTTCAAAATTAGAATTGGATGTAATTGAGACACTAGCTAAGTTTGGTACAGAAATGTATATTTCTTTGCCATATTCAGATGCTGACAATAAGAGTATTTATCCAACAACAATAAAAGATAAAATATCAAATATAGCAAAAAGAGTATATGGTAATGACATCTCTTGCAAGGTTACAAGAGAAGAAGAGAAACTCATTGGTGATTTTGCAAGAATTCATGATTATCTATATTCTTACAAAACTCCACAAGATCCTATGACTAGCGGTAATGTTGTTATTTCTAGTTATATGAATCCAGAAAAGGAAGTTAGAGATTTAGCAATCAGAATTAAATTACTTATAAAAAAACAAAATATTAGATATAAAGATATTGCGGTTGTTTGCTGTGATTTGAACAACTATTATTCAACAATACAATCAACTTTCAAGCGTTATGATATTCCATTCTATGCTGATGCAAAGTCTCAACTTGTCGATCAGAATTTGACAAGAATTCTTCTTGCTGCATTTAGAACAATAATGAATGGTTATTCTCAAGAAGATGTATTATGCTTTACAAAAGAATTAGATTCTATTCTAGATAAGAGCGATATATATGATTTTGAGAATTATTGTTTGAAATTTGGAATAGAGTATTCAAATAGAATAAAATCCCCATTTACACAAGTATCAGAGAGATTCTATTTAGAACCAGCTGAAAGAATTAGAAAAATGATTGTTGCAATGTTAGAACCTCTTGAAAATATTCAAGGGAAAAGAGTGTCTGATTATTTAAGTGCAATAAAAGCATTTTTAGAGAAGATAGATGCTGAAAATATTTCTAAGGTTTTATCTAATGAACAATTAAAAGCAGGATATAAAGTAGAAGCTAGCGTTACAGATCAAGTGCTTGAAAAGATTTATGTTGTTATAGATCAAATGGATAGTATGCTTGGCGAATGTGAGATGACTATAAAAGAGTTCTATAAGATCTTTGAAACTACCATTAATTCAATGTCTGTAAGCACAATTCCTATGTATATAGATTGTGTATATATTGGTGATTGTGAAAAAACAAGATATGAAAAGAAGAAGTTTTTATTTATTATTGGAGCAAACGATTCTCTGTTCCCAATTGAGTATGCAGATGGTGGATTATTAACTTCTCAAGAATTTGAATGGTGGAATCAAAACGATGCACCAATTTATCCAAATACACAAGAAGCAAATAAAGCATCTAAACTATATGCATTAATGGTAATGCTAAAACCTTCAGTTCAACTTACAATCAGTTATTCTAGATATGACTTATTAGGAAATAAGTTGCAAAAGTCTAGCACAATATCTTACTTATATTCAATCTTGGGAATCAAAGAAGACGAGGAAGTTCATATTTATGAACCTCAAACAGATTGGAGTTTAGAGCAATTTTATAATTATTATGTATGCGAGGGAAGTGCTTTAGAGGATTTAATTGATTTAAACAATAGAATCAAAGATAACCTTTTAGAGTATAAGAACAATGTTCCTCATGTTATGAATGCTTTATATACTATTGCGTGCAAGAAATTCTCTAAAGAAAAAGTAGATAAGATAATTAACAGCAATTATAGGTTGGAGACTTCATTAAATGGCGATTATGATGGATTGCCAAATAGTAATGTGTCTGTATCTAAATTTGAAAAGTATTTATCATGTCCATTTAGATATTATGCAGATTATATATTGCGTTTAAGAGAAAGAGAAGTTGCAGGAGTGCAAATTGCGGATACTGGTATTTTAATGCACGCTGTAATGGAACAGTTCTTTAAACAAAAAGATTACGATTTAATGTCCTACGATGAGATAACTTCATTCGTAGAGAAGGTATTTTTTGATTGTCTTCAAGATGAAGATAATAAGGCTTTTAGATATCTTCTTGATGATGAATATAAGATTAATAGATCTGAGTTTATTAGTGCGACAAGTAACTCTTTAAATATCTTGGTTAATAAAATGCGAGTTTCCAAGTTTAAACCATATAAACTAGAATCTAAATTTAGTAATTACAAAGGACCTAAAGACTACGATTCTTTAAAACTAGTTACATCTAAAAAGACATTTGATATTAATGGTGTTATAGATAGAATTGATAGATTCGGCAATGAAGGCTTTATTGTAGACTATAAGTCTAAATCAAGTATGGATTTTTCATTCAAGAATGTATTCTACGGAGAAAGAGTTCAATTGCTTGTCTATTTGAAGAAATTAATAGATGAAGAAAAGATTACACCTGCTGGCGTATTCTATTTGCTAGTAAATCAAAAATATTCATCAGCATCTACCGTCGTTAATAGATTGAAATACAATGGCTTTATTGTTAGCGATAAATCTATTGTTAGAGATTTGGATGAGAATTTCTGCAAAGATGAAGATTATAAGAGTGAGTTATTCCCAATTAAACAAAAGTATAGCAAGGATACTGAACAAGAAGAATTGGAAAAAACCACTGGAGGCAGTTTAGTATCAGTAGAAGAACTAAATGCTATGTGTGATTATGTTATGAAACTAGTCGCTAAAGCTGCAGATGAAATTCAAGAAGGATATGTTAAAGCAACTCCATATTCTTATGATGATGGAGATAGTAAGGCATGTACATATTGCCCATATATAAACATGTGTCAAATAAAAACACATAGGGGTGATATTAGAAGATTAGGCAATAATGATTTTGCACAAGAAGTAATGTTTGGTAAGAAGGAGGTAATAGAATAATGAAATTAACACCTGAACAAGAATCAGCAATTAATACATATGGACAAGATATTCTAGTATCTGCTTCTGCTGGCTCTGGCAAAACATCTACTATGATGGCGAAGATTGGTCAAATGGTTACAGGAAATGCTGAGCAATTAAATAATGAAGTTGTAGATGTTAAAAACTTTATGATTGTTACTTTTACTAAAGCTGTTGCTAAAGAACTAAAAGAAAAAGTAATTAAGGCTCTTCTTGAAGAAATCAAAAAGGCACCTGAATCTGGATATGAAAAATTAAAAAGCCAAATAGAGAATTTGCCACTTGCAAATATATCTACATTGCATGCTATGTGTTCTTCAATTTTAAGACAGCATTTTAATGAAGCTGATATTGATCCATCATTTAGTGTAATAGAAGATACTGATGCTGCGGTTTTATTAAATAGAGCATTGCAAAATGTTAAATCAAAAAAAATATTAGAGAACAATTCAGTATATATTACTATAGCTGGATACTTTGGAAATAATTTTGATTCTGATATTAAGAATACTTATAACAATATCCGTTCAATGGAAAATTATAAGGAATTCTTACAGGATGGAAGTGCTGATTTCTATTCTGGCGATTTTAAAGAAAGTAAGCTTTTCAAAGATTATTTTGATAGAACTATAAATAATTTTAAGAAAATAGCTCAAAGATTGATTGATATTGGCATAGAACTTGGAAAAATAGATGTTGAATCATTTGCTGTAACAATAGAGTTTTTAAATAATGTGGCTTTCAATATGAAACTTATTGCAAACAGTAAGGATTCGTTTGAGTTAATGAATAATATCCAATCATACGTAGATTCAGTTGGATCATTTAAGAGTAAGAGTAAATTGGATCCTCAACTTAAAATTCATTCCGATGCAGCAAAGGCATACAACGCGTTTGTAAAGGGATATGCGAAAGATGTTTTAGATATTATTACTTTAGATACTTCAACTCTAAAAGATGATGGAGAACTATTAAAAGAATATCTATCTATTGTTAATGATTTAGATGACGAATATGCAAGACTAAAGAAAGAAGAAAATGTTTTAGATTTTAGTGATTTGGAACATACAATGTTAAAGCTTTTATCTAATGCAGATGCACTAGAGGAATTAAGAAATAGCATTTCTTATCTGTTTGTTGATGAATATCAAGATATAAATCCAATTCAAGAAGTTATTTTAAGAAAATTATCTATGAATAAGAATAATCTATTCATGGTAGGAGATGTTAAGCAAAGTATTTATGGATTTAGACTTGCAGATCCAACAATCTTTATTAATAAATTCAAGAAATTCACAGAGGATACTTCTATAGGAAAAGCGATTTCATTCAACAAAAATTTTAGAAGTAGAAGGGAGATTCTTGATTTTGCAAATAGTATTTTCAATGTAATTATGACAGATGATTTTGGCGGTGTTGACTATGAGCATACTGCACAATTAACTCCAGAAAAAGAGGATGTTGATCCTAATAATCGTTATATAAAAATTGCATTAGTTAATAAAGAGGAGAAGGAAGAGAAAGAGTACTTAATTCCTAATGATGGCGTTTATTCAGTTAAAGGCGATGTTGGAAATGATGTTTGTCATAAACTTTCAAAAGAAGGCTTATATATTGCAAAGGAAATAAAGAAATTAGTAGGCAATGTGTATTTTGATAAAAAGCCTTTAGAGTATAAGGATATTGCTATTATAGGCAGAAAGAAATCATTAGTATTAAATGTTGCCGAAACTTTATTAGAATGCAAAATTCCTGTAGATATCTCTGATGTTGCAAAAAGTGAAGAGAATGAAGATATTGAATTATTAATTACTCTATTAAGCTTGATAGATAACCAAAATCAAGATGTTGATTTAGCAACAATAATGGTTAGCCCATTTGGTGGCTTTACCTTATCTGAATTGGCTGAGATAAAGAGTAATGCAGGAGAGGTTGATTATTTCCATCAAACTTTAAATAAATATAAGCGTGATGATGAAATAAAGAAAAAACTAGATACATTTACTGAAATGATTAGAAGATATAACTTTATGTCAAAGTTTACTTCAGTAGATAAATTGTTAGAGATTATTATTAATGAGAATTCATTTGATGAATATGTATTATCTAAAGAAGATGGCGCAAAGAGTTTATCTCAAATTAGAGTGTTCATTAATTCTTTAAGAGGAAAGACATACAGCTCTGCTTTATCTAGATTCCTATCTTTATATAGAGAGTACCCTGGAATAGATGGCTCTGAGTCAGCATCTCAGGCAGAGGCTGGAAGTGTTCATGCAATGACAATCCATGCATCTAAAGGATTGGAATATCCTGTAGTGTTTGTTGTAGGTATGGAAAGTAGCTTTAATAAAGATTCTAATGGTCAAAATATATATATCAACAAGAATTATGGCGTTGGAATAAAGCATGCAGATCCAAAAACAAGAACTACGGATAGAAGTGTTGTTACAGAACTTCTTGTTAAGGATAAGAATAGAACTCTTAGTGAAGAGGAAATGAGACTATTATATGTTGCTTTAACAAGAGCTAAGGAATATCTATATCTAACAGGTACAGTTAAAGATAGAACTTTATTTGGAACAAAAGGACATGATATAGAAGAAGCTAATAGTTTCCTTGATTGGCTTGAAGAAGTTGCTTTTAGAAATTCAAACTTCAAAGCCGCTTTTGTTGATGAGAATGCAGAGGATGGATTAGACGAAGTTATAAAGAAGGGAAATGGCGATTCAAATGTTAAATTTAATATTGAAGAAGGTTCTGATGTATTAAAGAATATGTTATCTTATATGGATAATAAATATAAATATAATAATAGTACTATAAGCCCAATCAGTTATGCTGTAACATCTCTTAATAAGCAAAGCTATCAAGAAGAAGAGGAACAAAAGGTTTCAAAGGAATTTGTTAAGAGATTTAGTTCAAAAACTTCAAAGACAGCAAAAGAAGGAACCGCATATCATAAAGTTATGGAATTAATCAATTTTGATTGTTATTCTGTTGAAGATGTAAAAGATCAAATGGATAATATGGTAGAGGAAGGCGAACTAACTGCTGAGCAAAGAAGTTTAGTAAAACCTGAGGATATCTTTGGATGCCTTCAAAGTGATCTAATGAAGAAGGTAAATAAGAATACAGTATTACAAGAACAACCATTTAAGATTTTCGTAAAAGCCAATGAGGTAATGGATACTGATATTGAAGATAAGGTTATGATTCAAGGTATTATAGATATGTTTATTCCAAAGTCAGAAACAAATCCGGAAAATATCCTTATTGACTTTAAATATACTAATGAAACTGAAGAGGAAATAAAGCAAACTTATAAAAAACAAATAGAACTATATACTAAAGCGCTAGAAATTAGTTTAGGTGAAAAAGTAGATAGAAAATACATCTTTGTTTTAGGCACAAATAAAGTTGTAGAATTTTAATAAAAATATTTTTATTAGGTTGCCAAATTAGTATTATTTAGTTATCATAAATTTAATCTATTTCAAGCGGGAGGGTTTTTCGATGGTTGAAATCTTTAAAACAAACGAAGATAGCAAATTAGAGAACATCCCAGAAGAAGTTTTTAATGCTGAAGGTTTTAAGCCAACTCATACTTGGATCAATTTAGTTAATCCAAGTGATAAGGAAGTAGCATTTGTAGCAAATCTTTGCAAAGTCGAAGAAGATTCCATTAAAGCAGCCCTAGATGATGAAGAGCGTTCAAGAATTGAGCTTGAAGATGAATATGCTTTAATCTTAGTAGACATTCCAGTTATTGAAGAAGAAGATCAATATTATTCTTACTATACAATTCCATTAGGAACAATTGTTAAAGATGATCTTATTATTACTACATGCTTAAAAGATACAGCAGTAACTCGTGACTTCATCAGAAATAGAATTAAAGGTTTCTCAACAAAATTCAAGTCAAGATTTATGTTCCAAATCTTAGCTAATATTGATTCAAAGTATTTGAGATATCTAAAACAAATCGATAAAGCTTCTCAACGTATTCAAAACGAATTACATAAAGATACAAAGACAAAAGAATTAATGCAAATTCAAGATTTACAAAATTCTTTAGTTTACTTCTCAACATCTTTAACAGGTAATGATTCTGTAATTACAAAGTTAGCAAACGCTAAAGGTCAATTAGGAACTATTGTTAGAATGTATGAAGAAGATGAAGCAATTCTTGAAGACGTTGTAATTGAAAATAAGCAAGCAATTGAAATGTGTTCTATCTATAGAAGCATTTTAGCAACTACAGCTGAATCATATTCAACATTACTATCTAATAACTTAAATAGAGTAATGAAGATATTGACTTCAATAACACTTGTACTTTCAGTTCCTACATTAATCGGATCGTTATGGGGAATGAATACATGGGTTCCTGGACAAGCATCTCCATTAGGATTTGGATTAGTTACAGGAATATCTGTAGTAGTTACTGGAATTATTGCTTATATATTAAAAAAGAAAAACTTATTATAGTATTTAAAACATTAAGGTAAGTTGCCCAGCAAAACTGCCTTAAAATCAACATTTTTTGGGTGATTTTATATTCTAAAAAAAATCTCAAAAAAACTTAAAAAATTGTTTGACAATAAAATAATGCTTTGATATTATATAAAGGCTGTTTAAGAAGCAATAGCGGAACGGCACCTGTTGTGGGGGTATAGCTCAGTTGGCTAGAGCGCCTGCCTTGCAAGCAGGAGGTCAAGAGTTCGACTCTCTTTATCTCCACCACTAATGGGCTCATAGCTCAGCTGGTTAGAGCACACGCCTGATAAGCGTGAGGTCGGTGGTTCGAGTCCACTTGAGCCCACCATCAAAATCTAATCAGATTTTTTTTGTACATTGACAACTGCATAGTAGAGAGCATATATAGACTAATATATGTTCAGTATGGTGAAAGACATACAAGAGATTAGAAATATAATACGAGTAAAGACGATTAGTTGAGAAACTAAGTTAGTTGGAATATGTATTATATACTAACAATTTCTTTTAACTAAAAGCATAAATGCTGAGGAAAGAATTACAGATCTGAAATAGGATGAAAGACGTAAAAAATAAAGTTGATTAAGCTACGAAGAGCGTAAGGTGGATGCCTTGGCACTAGGCGCCGATGAAGGACGTGACAAGCTGCGAAAAGCTACGGGGAGCTGCAAATAAGCATTGATCCGTAGATATCCGAATGTGGGAACACAACTGCTGCAGAGCAGTTATCATAACATGAATACATAGTGTTATAGAGGGGAACCCGGGGAACTGAAACATCTAAGTACCCGGAGGAAGAGAAAGTAAGAAAACGATTCTCCAAGTAGCGGCGAGCGAACGGGGAAGAGCCCAAACCATATGTCTACGGAGATATGGGGTTGCGGACAGCAGAAAGCGGTATGAACGTGAGCAGAACATGACTGGAAAGTCAGACCAGAGGGGGTAAAAGTCCCGTACGCGAAGCCAGTATATATTGCGAGCTGTATCCAGAGTACCACAGGACACGAGGAACCCTGTGGGAAGCAGGGGGGACCACCCTCCAAGGCTAAATACTACTTGATGACCGATAGAGGAACAGTACCGTGAGGGAAAGGTGAAAAGTACCCCGGGAGGGGAGTGAAAGAGAACCTGAAACCCTGTGTTTACATACGGACAAAGCACTATTGGAGAGTGCTATGTCGTACTTATTGAAGAACGGGCCAGCGAGTTACGTTTATGCAGCGAGGTTAAGATACTAAGTATCGAAGCCGCAGGGAAACCGAGTCTGAAAAGGGCGGTTGAGTCAGTGTACGCAGTCCCGAAACTGCAGTGATCTACGCATGGCCAGACTGAAACGCAGGTAAAATTGCGCGGAGGGTCGAACCGGGACATGTTGAAAAATGTTCGGA
>JAEEGL016524659.1_pt1 | contig 27477 bp, 7 predicted proteins | sample 9134231 | NCBI WGS metagenome assembly JAEEGL01 (sample SAMN16246548, study PRJNA631951) | gut metagenome | biome: gut microbiome; feature: rumen; material: fiber-attached | host: Bos | place: Iran: Karaj | collected 2018-10
ACCTACAACCTACGGTTTACAAAACCGTTGCTCTACCGTTGAGCTATACCGGCAACAAAACTTATATTATATAAAACAAACTCCATTGTCAACAAATTCTTTTCTGTACCGTTTGCACCAAAACATACTGAAAATCTCTTAAACAAAAAGAAAACAGGTCGGTTAAATCCTTCCTGTTAAGATTTTACACTAGCCGAAATATAAATAGCAATTTCATTTTACAATAAAATATTTAAAATTACAAATAAATAATGTATAAAATAATGTATAATATTAATCGTTGTAATATATATGTTTTTGAATCCACAAGCAAATTAGCTGTTTTTCAGACATGTCTGCGAAGTCATGATTAATTGTTAAGTTATGTAACAATTATATATAATTTATATAAGAATTTGTCAATTTTCTTTACAATTATGTTTTTATATAAATATAAGAGTTTTATAAGAGGTATTTATGAACTATCAATTGAACTCATTTGTAAATCAACACGAAGCAGATGCACTAAAAAACATGATATTTAAACGTGTTCGCGAACGTTCTCAGGCTATGACCGAGGATTTGCAGGCTGACATTATGAACATTGCAAGAGAATCTTTTGTCAGCAGTAACAATCCGTTTTCAAGTATGATTAAAGCTGAAAGCCATGCCGAAATTGCCTCTAAAACCTCAGAACCGGTAACACCTTCTGTTGTCGAAACAGAAAAAGCAGAAACCACAGGTATTACAAAAGCTGATAATAACAAAAACGAACAAGGAGTAGGTTTCCCACAAAAACAACTATACAGCGGAGCTATTACTCAAAATAAAATTATAAAAGAACAATTAACAGCTTCTCAGATTCAAAACAACATGATTGAAGCCAGGGAAGGCTTATCCGGCAAGCAAAGTTTTATGGGTGCTCTTGCATTCCTGAACTCTCAAGCAGCAGTATCTCTCTTGAGAACAAGAGCTGATAAATTTGAAGCTATTGCTTAAAAACGGATTATTTGAAAAGCCATATGCCTAGTATTGCAAATAATATTAATGCGGTATTAAAATGCAAAAATGTCGGGATACATGTATCAAATATATGATTGTGTTGACCGTCAGCATTAAGTCCTGATGTCGGGCCCAGAGTTGTATCGGAAGCAGGAGAACCTGCATCACCAAGTGCAGCGGATGCGGCAACAAGAATTATAATTTGCTGAGGATTAAAGCCCATTTTTATACATATAGGAACAAACAAAACCGCTATAATCGGAATTGTTCCGAAAGAAGTTCCTATACCGATAGTTATAAAAAGCCCGAGTATGAGCATTATAAACGATGACAAAAGAATACCTGACGGCAGATAGTTCAAAACCGCATTAACAAGAACTTCTATTGAACCGGTTTCCTTGAGAACAGAGGCAAATCCGGCAGCTACAAGCATTACGAATGCTACATAACCCATAAGATAGATGCCTTCATTCATCATGTGATCCATTTTATCCTGTGGGATAACTCTGAGTGAAAACATTATTCCAAGCCCGACCAGAGCACCCAGCGGTAATGATTTTGTGAGCAGTTGGACAATAAAAGTTGCAGCTGCAGCAAGTATGATTAATAAATAACGATAATTCAATTCAGCAGGCTGATTTTTGTTTTGTTCGTTATTGGCATCTTTAATTACAGAAGATAATTGTACCTGCTTGTACTTTCTTTCTTTCCTATAACTGACAAAAACTGCAATTAGTACTCCGACGAGCATTCCAATACCGAGGATTAAAGTAGATTTCCAAATATCATCCCTCATTACGTTAACACCATTTTGCACAAGATTATCCGCAATAAGATTTTGAAAAATAAGACCAAACCCGACAGGAACTGCAATATACGGCATTTTCAAACCAAAAGCGAGAGTACATGCAACAGCCCTTCTGTCAAGATTTATACGGTTCATAATAGCCAAAAGCGGCGGTATCAATATCGGAATAAACGCAATATGAATAGGTATTATATTTTGAGATGCTATTGCAATTAACCCCAAAATTAAAAGCAACACGTATTTTTTACCTGACACAGCCGAAGCAATTTTATTGGATATAAAATCGGTAAAACCGGCATGAGCCATTGTAGCCGCAAAAGCTCCGAGCAATATATAACTCAATGCTGTTTCGGAATTTCCGCCCATGCCGGATATAAACAAATCCATAATGTGTTTTATATTCATACCGGAAAGTAAACCGGCAACAATAGTTGAAATTATGATTGCAAGCAGTACATTAATCTTTCTGAGGCACAATATACACAATAATGCAACAGAAAACAAAGCAGGATTGGTACAAAAATTTATAACGGAGCTCATTCTAACCGGCTTCTTCCATTTGTAACAAATTGATTATATTGAGAGCAACTTCTTTTTGAATCTCTATGGGAAGCAATTTCAAATACTCAAATGATTCCGCAATCTTTTGATCAGTATCATACCAACGGCGTAAAACATAAGTAAAAGCATCAGTAAGTATATTGTCAGAAAGGTCTATACCCTGCTGCTTAGAAGTCTGAACGATTAAATCCGCACATTTATACTGGGAAATAATGTTTGCATTACGCATCAGACTAACTGCCAAGCTCACTGTAGGATCAATATCATACCAACGTTTATACATTTTCCACCTTCTCTATAACTTTATACTATATTTATTTTTTGGTTTTGTCAATCGAAATATTGGGTAATACGTGATTATAAAAGAATATTTATTCTTTTGATAATTGGGAAATTATCTGTAATTGTTTGTCGTTATCAGCCGTCTGCAATAAAATAGTTTTTTCTCTTGAAGCTTCACCTTTAATAATTTTCACTGAGGTTTTCGGAATTTTAAACTTCTTTGACAAAAACTCAACAAGAGCTTTATTAGCTTTGTTTTCTATAGGTTGAGCAGTTACTTTAATTTTAATAAATTCATCCTCAAGAACAATACCATTCTGAGAAGAACTAGGAACAATTTTTATTTTGGCAATAATACCATCTTCGGTTTGTTTAAGCATAAAAAAAGTATACTACACTTTTAAAATATTTTGAAATATACCGGCTGTTTAATTCGGTTTTGAATTTTTGTTGTTATATGTATTATTAAATTCGTCCAGTGTTAACTTCCAGCTGTCCTCATATTCAAAATCTTTTGAAGCAATCTTATCGGGGATTCCGGCATGGTGAATTTTGGGCAATAATTCTTTTTCACTCATTTCTATCGGAGCAGCCATATCATCATCAGAATCCTGACATATAAACACTCCTTCTCCGTTTTGTTTAACTTTATAACTTACGATTGTTATTTCGTGTCCTGCAAGTTTGTTTTCATTATACGGATCCGGCCATGTGTAACCGATATTAATGTTATAACCGGCCCTTAATGTATCAAGCAATTCTTTCTTTATTGTTTTGAAGTCTTTTGTATAACCGCTTAACCTGCCTTCATCATCGACTTTTTGATAAATTACCGAAGTTGTATTTTTATCCTCAATAACTGATTCTACAAATGTTTTTTCAAATTCTATCAAGCCCCCGTCATCCTGCGTCCACTCATTCGGAGCTCTTTTGTCGGTAAGTGAATTATATGTTTGCTGTGAGCCAAGCTGCATAAATGTTGACTGCATCAACACATCAATCATTGAACGTTCGCCTGTATCTCTGTGATTGTTTTGAATCCTTGCTCTGATTATTGCATTTTCATCCGGCTTTAATAAAATAGTAGCCGTATCAAAACTTTCCTGTTTCCACGGAACATTAAATGTATCTAACAGCCATATAGCATCCAGAGATTTTTCGGACAAACTATCCATTTTAATCTTTTTTGTTACTTCATGTTTTGGAGAAGTCAACCCCTCAACTATTCGGAAAAATTCAGCCGTTTGTTTTGTTGCCAAATCAAATTCTACACTTGCAGCAGGACAGGTACCGGTGTGCATATTATCAAGTTCCCATTTTGTCTGTGCAATTTTTTGCGGATTTGTATCCAGTCCGGTAATAAGACCTATTACAGCTTTTTGATATTCTGCCGGAATATCTTCACAAGTTTGGGTTATTACATAAGGATTTGCCAAAATATCAAGACATTCTTCCAATAATGTATTTTTATCCAAACCGGGATCACGTTCTTCTTTCACAATTTTATACAGGTTATCAAGAACCGTACTTCTGTCACTCGAATTATTTTTCAGCAGTAAACCTGATTTGAGGGCAAATTCAAGTTTCTTTCTGTATTTTGGAGTAAGCTCTTCGGTTAATTCTTTATACTTGTTCTTTTCGTCCTTTGTAGTTAGTGCCGTTCTTAATTTAACCGTTGTTGTATATGATGCCGGTTTGTATTCGGGAACTTTTGTTACGTTAGGATTTGAATACGGAACCCCGGCATTAATATTTTGCGGTCTGGAAACCGAATTTACGGTATTTACTCCATTTCCGACAGTATTAACATTTTGTAATTGCACACCATCCATATATATATATAAAAACATTTTCTGAATAATATTTGCTTGTTTGTTACAAATTGTAAATATTTTAGATGATATAAGGGGTTACACCTAAAGTTTTTTATAAAAATGCCGATATATATGATGAATTAGTAAGTAAAGGTTTCGGATGGATTTAAGTAATTTTTGGCTAAAATCTAATAATGGGAAAATATACAGACTTGAGGATTTAAAGAACTTAAGTTTAAGTGATGTTGAAAAGAAACCGAAATTAAAAAAACTAATTCAGCTTTTAGACACAGACGGAAACATCCAAACTGAGAATTCAAAGGGAGAAAACGAGTGGCAGTCCATATTTAGCGGACTTATTGATGCTGCTGCAGGGGATAATATACTTACTAATTCAGAATTTGAACTTTACATTTCCAAAAAATTCCCCGGAGCCGACATAACGCAAAACGACCTGAATGAACTGCTGGAAACAGCCTCAGGTTACAGAACCGAAGATTTTGGTGAAAACCACCGTGTAACATACAAGGACGGAAACATTACACGTGCAACAAAAATCAATTCCGGCGGTAACTATGAAACTTTACTTTATGAAAAAGAAAATGATGAGGGCTTTGAATATTACAGAATCACCTCATTTGACGGAATCAATTATGTCACATATATTGTTGGCAAGATTGATGAAAAAGGTGATTTTAAACAGGAAGACATATTAGAGAAAAATGCAAATAAAATCGGAAGCAAGACCACACTGAAGTTTTCATACAATGACGGTAAGCTTTCCGAGCTTGAAGAACTTGACCAAAATAACAATGTTATAAATACATCCAAATATACCTATACTAATTCAACAGTAGCTAAAACTACAAAAATTGATGATGCAGAGCAGCAAACAATTGCATCAGGAGTAGATGAAAATGGCGAACTTCAGGGAATCAAAGAAAAAAGAGTTCGTAAAAATGACGGAAGCGGAACCATTTATATCTATACACCGGAGGAAACAAAAATAATCAAAGTCAGCAAAATGACTTCCGATTTTGAATATTCCGACTCTGACATCATCTCAACATCAACAGCTGAAGTCAAAAATGATACACCTGATGAAAGTACCGTTCAAATGCAGGCTGTACACTCATTTATGGCAAACGGTTGCAACGGAGAACTGAAATACGATTCCGAACCGATAAAAGCTATGTTTGAGACCTTGGGGAAGGAAAACAGTCCGTTTGCAAAAATCGATGACAACCCGCCTAAATTTGCAATATGGAGCACTGACGAAAAAGGCAGGGAATACATCAGCCAAACAATAACGATAGCAGATGATATTTCCTCTATTTCTTACGGTACGGCTCTCAGATCGGAAGGCGGTGACAAGGAATATGTTGTTACATTTTTTGATAACGGACAGAAGTCGTCTAACAGACAATATCACTTTAGCCCAAACGGAAAATTCATTTACACATCCGCAAAAGACAGTAAAATGCCTGAACTTTCATTCCGTTTTTATCCGGATGGAAGCAGAGATGTAATTGAATTTCAGAATGGAAAACAAAACGGATTATCTCATATCAGCAAAGACAATAAACAAATGTACTCGAAGTTCTATGAATGGGATAATAACGGACGTATTCAATTTACCGTAACTAATTATACCAAACATGCAGAACCGCCTGAAATGAGGGAAAAACAAGTTGTAACAAATTCAGACGGAAACATGTATTACTACAAAAAGGACGCAGACGGCAAATTTACGATTATTGATGAAATGAGATTATGTGATTCCGTTCCGATTCTGAATGAAAATAACGAAGTTGTTGGTCATCATCCTGTTACGTCAATGAAAGTTACATCCGTAGAAGATATACAGGAAGGAAATACTGCAACATTCTCAGGCAGAGTAGAAGACGCATTGACATACAAAAGAAAAAGTGTCAGGGCGCAGCTTGGGAAAGGTGAGCATTTTGATTTTTCAATGATTGATAACGAACTTCGTTCTACTGCCGTAAACAGCTTAATGCAGGCGATTGACAATGCTTTGATGGTACTTGAAAGTAAAGAAGCAGAAAAGGGCTGGGCTGATGCTTCCACATGGCTGCAAAAGGGTTTGGAACATAACGACTTTGAAATAGTGAAAAAATTCTTTGGGGAAGGAAGATTAAATGCTATAAAAAATTTAAAAGAGCAAAAAGCAAAACTTGAAAAGATGCTTAATACCTCTTATGTTACCGAAACCATTTTGGTCAAAGATAAAAATGGCGAGCCTAAGCTTGATGAAAACGGTAACAAAATCTATGAGAGATACTTATACAGAGCAAATGAATACGATCCGAAACTGAGCCAAAAAGAACTTAAAAAGCTGAGAGTAAAAGGTGCTGACGGTAAAGTTGTAAAAAATGATGACATAGAAAAATTTATATCCGAAAACTATAAACAAAATGAAGAAACCTTTGCATATTTATATAATGATATTACGGGGAGATGCTGGAATGACGATGAGAAGGACAGGTATGAAAAATTCAATCAGGTAATCCAAAGAGCAAACTATGACCTGAAAGCAATCTATGACGAATATACTAATAATCATAAAGGGCTTTCAGAAAGCACAAAAGGTTTGTTTGCAAAATATTGCGGTGATAAAGAGTTTGATCAGGCAAAATTTGAAGAGTTTATAACACAGGCAGAAGCTTCTAAAGATAAAGACGGCAATATATCATTCATGGCAACAAATGTAGGCGGTGCAAAATATGCAGAACTTTCATCAAATCTGGTCAAAGATACAAAAGCTCAACACGACATAAATCGAAAATTAGCTTATGACAGCAACCTGGATGATTATGGAATGGTTGTTGATTTACTTGGTATGTCCGTCGAATTTTGGGCAATCAGCAGAGTACTAAATTTAGGGTGGAAAGCTGTAAAAGGAATTGCAAGTATCGGCAAAACTCAAAAGGTTGTCAGAGGCATGCAGGCTGTAAAAGAATTCTCAGAAAGCAATCGGCTGCTGGGCAAATCGTTAAAATTTATTCAGACCTACGGCACAATGGGAATATCCGGTGGTTCAAACTTTGCAGCATTTGAAGGTATATCTGAAATATGCAGAGAGGACTATGCCGGACAAGAAATAGACAGCGATAAAGTTTTACACAAAATGTACACCGGTGCATTAACAGGTATGGCTGCTCCATGGTTGTCATCAAGCTGGAGATATATATTAAATAAAATTAAACCATATCAGCTTGGCAGAACTGAATTTATTGAATCAGCAGAAAAACATTACCTTAAAAAATCAAAGAACGGTAAAAAAGCACTAAAAGGTACGGATAATGCAGAAATAATAAACACTCTCAAATCAGCACCAACCTGGACAGCACAACCGGATTCTAAATTATGGAGAGAATTCATACCGGAATGTATAACATTCGGTATTGCATCCAGCGGAGTTCAGATATTGGACGGAGTTGAAGTAAGAGAAAATATCAGAAAAGCAAGAGAAGATAATCCGTTACTTGCAAAATATACTGATGAAGAACTGGAAAAAATGTCCAATACGGATATAATGCGTGCAATGCTGAATATGCAGGGAGTAGAAACAGACGGTAAATCCGATTCGGAAATATATGCACTATATTCCTGGACAGAGTTTAAAAACCAGTTTGAAGGGCTGGGACGATTAAAAATTGCTGAATCCATTGTAGGAATGTTTTTATCAAAAGGAAAAATGCCGACAGGTGCAATGGGTAAAAGAACAAAAGCACTTGAATTTACACCGAAAACAAAGGACGGAAAAGTATTTTGGTATGAAAAATCGCAACCGGATAAGCCGCTGACTGCAGAAGAAATGACTTCAATGACAGAACAGGCAATGGCTTATGATGCATTTGAATCAAAAATAAGAAATAGGTTTAATGACTACAAAGACAGACCAATGTCAGGCAGAGAATTCACAAACTACCTGAACGGCAAAGAAGCTTCAGAACCTGACGTTAATGGTGTTAATGACGGATTAAGTATCATAATAAGAAGTGATAAGTATGAAATTACTACATCTGACGGCAAAACAACAACCGTCGATAATTTGGAAGATGTTTTAGATATATATAACAGAGAATACACGGCACACAGAGATGAATTGATTAATGCAATTGCAGATGAGTATGGTATTCCGGAAGAAGCACGTGAAAGATTCAACATGATGCTTCGCAGTCCTTATACGGAAAATATAAATCTAACAGAAACTTTAGAACGTGCCAGAAGTAAAAATACGGAAGGTACAAATAATGAGATAAGTAACGGAGTAAATACTGCTACCGGAAAAGAAATCATTACTAATAACAGAAATAAAGCCGCATTAGATGCAAAAGTTAAGTCTGCAGCGGAATCATATACTAAAGATAATCTGCCCAAAGCCATTGAACAGAGTGTCGCAGAAGCAGAAATACTTACAAATCAAGCAACAGACGTTACTATAGAAACAGGTAAACTTTCCGTAAATCCGTCTAAAATAAACGGAAGTGAATTAATAAGAGAATTTGAAAATATATTAAGTACAAACGCACATTTACTTGATAATAATACAGTTGTACGTATGACAGACAACGGTTATTTAGTACGCAAAGTCAATAAAAACAATCAGTATGTAATAGAAAAACCGGGCAATAATATTTATGGTATTGATACAAAAATTACTTATGACAAAGAAGGCAATATTCTTGAATTAATAAAAGTTGAAACTAATTCAGACGGCTCTGTTACACAAAGTAAAATTAAATACAAAAATAATAAACCTGTTGAAATAACAGAAATAAATAATTTCAGAGGAACGATAAACGGCGAAGAAGGTGAAACAACAAAATATATTGTTAATACAGAAAATAACACAATAGAAACAGTGTTAAATAAAGGTACGAATAATAGTGAAATTACGGTGATAACTTCAAATGACGGTCTGAACCTGAGTTCAGTTCCGGGCTCTGTCAGTTTCAGAAGAACCAAAGCAAGATTAAACAGAGGCTCTGCTTTTCTGAATGAATATATCTTCCCTGACGGAACAAAAACAACAATAGAACAAAATACAAAGAATGAAATTATAAAAATCAGGAATGACGGTAAAGCATTTATCAATGATAAAGAAGTTTCATTAGAAGAAGCTAAACAAAGGTCAGATTTTGAACGATTCAGGATACAGACTGAAACAGCAGTTGATACAGGTTTGGAACAAAAATTTGCAGGAACGGTACCTAAAGGATATGTACTTGATAAAACAACTCATCAGCCGGTAAAAGTTAATCCCGAAAAGATTGTAATGACAACCAAAGACGGCATTATTCAGTTAAAAGACGAACGTGATAATTTGCTTGGTGTTGCTGAGTTTTATATCGATGAAGATCAATTATACCTGAGTGCATTAGGAAGTTATGCAGACGGGCTGAATATAGGCACAACACTTGTTCAGGAGCTGATAAAAATTGCAAACGTGAGGGGAGTTAAAATTGTAGGTCAGGCTGAACATGCGCCGGGATTTGGTTCTCTGCAAAAAAATCCTACAAATCTTAAGTTCTACTACAAAATGGGCTTCAGAGCAAAGGATTCAGAAATTGATAAAATAATAAGAGAATGTATCGATAAAAATCTGGATATTCCAATGTCCTTAAATCGTTCTGTCGAAATAGAATATGTCGGAAAAACGGCTAGTCACGAAATAGAACGGACAGCAGAAAGCGGTTCAAATACAAACGGCACAGAAGTCAGCACGCAACAGGATGCACCTGAACTCTGGAAGCAGATACTCATAAATGTTCCGAGTGGCGGAAAAGTTCAGAAAAACTTTGGAAAAGACAACAACAGCGGACATGATACCATACTTGATAAAAACGGTAATGTGATTCAGAAAGTTACATATAAAGACAGAAAAAACAATATAATTGCAACCGTAGAAACAAAAACATTTGATACAAACGGCAACTGCACATGCAAAAAAATGTATGCAGATGGAGAACTTTGTGCTCAATATGATTATGAATACGATAAAAACGGCAATAAGACAAAAGAAGTGCTAAAAGAAGAAGGTAATATTTCATTTACCTTGTTATGGGAATACAACGAAAATAATCAAAAAATAAAAAGCAAATTTATCCAAAACAATTGTATTAAAATAACCGAATATGAATATGATAATAATAATGAAATAATAAAAGAAAAACATTATGTAAATGATGAATTGGTATCAGAAACAAGCTATGAGCCGGGTAAATTAACTAAAACATACAATGTTAAAAATGATGAACTGGAAGTAAAAGACAAAGACGGCACTTATACAATTCCTGAGTATAAAGCAAAAGGAAAAAGTGATGCCCGGCCTGAATACAAAACCAATTCGTATAAAACCGTCATAGAAAAAATTGATTCGGCAAAAACTCTTGCAGATTTTTATATTAATGAAATGAATTATCACGAAAATGTAAGAGAAGAAATAGAAAAACTTTCCCCGAAAGAAGTTGAAAATATCCGAAAAATATTAGAAATGGCAGATAATGCCTTAACTGATAAAAATGTAACAAATACTGAAACTGAATTTACCGAGTTTGCAAGAAAATTGTTCTATGATTACGGATTTGAAAATTCTGAAACATTACTGAAAATTCTGACAGAACCTGCAGCAAAAGATAATCTGATTGATAATAATACTATAGAAAATCGTTTTGATTATTTGTTAAAAATTGAAAACAAAGACAGTTGCAAAAGACTGATTGATTTAATGAAATTCAGTACTACTAGTGATAATCCTGTATTACGGAACATAGATAACATTCTTCATATAGCATCAAAAAAAGACGATTTAAACGATTATATTGATTGCTTTGAATGGAAAGATAAAGACGGCAATTTTGTTATAAACAGTCAAAACATTTCTGATTTTGATATTAATGTAAAAAGTATTATGGATACATATCCGTCAGTAAAATCACCGGAAATGGTAGAAATTTGCAGAAGGATTATCGACAGAAATGCAGTCGGTTATTTATCAGGTGTACTTTCGGAAGAACCTAATCTTCCGCCGCAGGAGATAGAGCATAAAACTTTAATACGTTGCGCTAACTCAATCGTAAGTACATATAAACCTGACAGAACACTCTATGAAAACACAAAAGAGGGACAAAAAGAGTATGAATCCGATGTAAGGTACTATAACTTCCTTAAAGAATACGTTGAAAAAGGCAGCATTGAAGATTTATATGTATTCTTAAATGATAATGTTTTTATTAACATATATAACACAAGAAAATTCACAAGTTCTGCCGAAGATAAGGCTATACTGGAACAAAAACATAAAAAACAGAATGAAACAAGAAGAGCCTTATACGAAAACAATACTGAAAATCTCAGACGTGATATTGAACTTTCGTTAGAAAGTATCAGAGACAAAAAGATTTCAGATATTGTTTATAATAAACTGCAGGATATTGATGCTAATCCGTCAATTACAAGAGATGCGAAAGTTAAACAATACAATGAGATTCAGCAAATTATTGATATCTGTAATAACTTAACAGGCGAATATTCAACTCTGATTAACAGAAATCAGGAAATTCCGTATTACAGAGAATTCTTAGATTATATAAACAGCAATGAACCGGGTGCAGTTAAAGAGATTACAAAGAGTTACTCAAAACTTGAATCAAAGTTCCGTCAATTTGTATCATATATAAAGGAAAATTATCCGAAAATTGCCAAGATATTCGATAATAAGTATGTTGATACAATACTTGGTCTGTTCAGGAAAAACTACAAAGATGTGTGCAAAGACTTTGAAGAAGAAGTCAGAATACATGTTTTAAGAGAATATTGCAAAGTTAACAATGATGAACTTGCCGATTATTTGTACACCGAATTTTATCTTAAAACCACTCCTGTTCCCGAAAACATAAAAAAACAATGTTTAAATATTCATAAAAAATATGGTGTAAAAGTATTTGTTCCCCTTAGTGCCAAAGACAGCAACGTTCTTGATTTTGTAGATAAAGAATTTGATACCTGGAACAAAATAAGCGAAGGTCAGGCAAAATATCCGCCGACACTCGACTTTTTACAGACAAAACGTGATTATGAAGAAGAAACCGATGACGGCTGGGTACAAGGATTCCATGAATCATACAATAACGCAATCTCAATCAATGGGTTTGACTTAGAAGTAGCTAAACAAGCACTTCGACATGAAATGACACACCGGAATGACAACAGACTTCTGCAAAAATTTCCTGACGGAGTAGTTTCATATAAACTTATAAAAGGTAAGAACGGAGAAACTAAATCCGTTGTTGACCTTAAGAATTGCCGATTCGTCGAAGAATTCCGTAATGCCGGCATAAAAGAAGACCACATACGATATGCATATAAGAATGTTAGAGAATTTATTGCAGTAGCTTCAGAAGGTGATATGAGTAAATACTCTCCGGAAATGAAAAAACTGCTTTTAGATATTGGCATGCCGGAATGGATGTTTAATACGCAATCTCACGACAAAATTAATGAACAAGAAGCTAAAGTCAAAGAGAAAATGGAAAGCTGGCTTGAGCCGGGACAATTCCATGATATAAAAATATACGAATTTCGAGACATATTTAAACTGATACCTGAAATAACGGAAGACAGTGAGAATACCCAAAGACATCTTGACCACGTAAAAATTATATTTGAAGCAGATATGACAAACGGCTCACAAGTTATTGGCAAAAACGGATATTTGACTTCAAAAGAAGGAGCTGATGCATTTGATTACCTTGCTCAAAGACTCAGAGCTAAACGAATCGATAATTATCGTTCGCCGTTAGACTTGGCATTAAGCCATCTGACAGTAGAACAATTCTATAAAGCAAAAGAAAGAGGACTACTGGATAAAATTAATAATGAAACTTCGAGAGAAGATATAAACGAAATTGAACGTTACGTAAAAATGACTGACGAAGAATTTGAAAACTATGGAAAATATAACGGTAAAATTAATTATGTTTCAAAAAACGAAGATATCAACAGATTAAGTCTTAAATATCCTGATTATGAAATGGAGAATTATATAGAATCAAGAATAATTCATCAAATGAAAAATAATCCGCAAAAAATTAAAGAATTTGTTGATAAATTAATAGAATTAAATGATGCAGATAAAGTTTCATTAATACTTTCAACAGCCGATATGAATTATACATTGGAAAATATCTCTGGCATAAAAGAGATGTTTGACTCTTGTGAGCCAATTGAAATTGATTATGCTGAATCAAACATGAAAAGCAATATTAAAATTGCTTATGATATATATCAATTAGCAAGATTTAATAAAACTCAATTTTTAAAAATTATGCAGCTTATGAATTATGGTAATCAAGACTTTATATCCAAGCTTGCAAAAGATACTACCATCGATGAAGTTGAAATTTACAATATAATAAAAACAACAGAAAGAAATTTTATTCTGGAAGATTCTGACGAAAAAATTCCATATAGTGAATATCTGGAATTATACAAAATATTAAAATCATTAAGCAGACAACAAAAAATTTCGTGCAAAAATGCAGGATTTGATGTTGATGCAAAAATTGCAAAATTAAAAACCATTATAGAATCAGAAAAAGACATTATAAAAACAACACCTGAGCAGCAGAAAAAGTTTGCACATTCATTATATGCAAACAATAATCCCGTACAGGAAAATATTTTGAAAAATTTCGATTTTTCACAATTTGGTAACAAAGGTCTGCCGCTCAAATATACAAGAGAAGAATTTAACAATAAAATTAACGAATTATTAAAAGATTTACCGGAAAATGAACAAAATATAATACTTAATCACTTTGGAATAGAAAAAGGACATGACGGTTTTGACGGTCTTATTAACAACCGTTCTGTTGATAATTTGCAAATATCAGACCGTGCAAAAGAAGTCGGAAGAAAAATAATTACTGAAATTGAAAACTTTACAACAAAAAATGAAGTTCTTGTTGAAGATAAAGAAGCAAAAGAGATTCTGGACGGTATAATACAAGGTATGCCTGAATTTACTGCAATCATTGGGAAGCAGCAGCACGAAACTCACCAATACTCAGTTGATATCCACACACTTAAAGTTCTTCAGAGTGCAATGAAGGAGCCTGCGTATGAAAAATTAAGCGATGAAGATAAAACCGTTCTCAAAACAGTAATACTTCTGCACGATATTGCTAAAAAAGGTGCTCAGGATGATTCGGGACATGCAGAAGTGAGTACTGTTTATGCAGACAATATACTTAAACAAATGCCGTTTACTGATGAAACAAGACGCAGAATTACAGATTTAATTAAAAATCATCACTGGTTTGCAGGATATAACAAAGGTGAAATATCAGCAGATGAAGTTGCTTTAAATTGCCGCAGAAATAGTGATTGGGAAATTATGAAGATTTTTGCAAAGGCTGATTTAACAAATGTCAACAATAACCTCCATTATATAGTATTGGGAATAAGAACAAAATCTATGTCTGATTTTGAAGAACGTTTCAATGAACTTATAAGACCAATTGAAGAATCAAGAGAAAAATTCAATGCAATGGGTGCTCCTGTATATTTGACAAAAGTTAATCAAAGAGGAAAATTCTTTGATTCTGAAGAAAGAATTTTTAAAGACGGTACAAAGACTATTGCAAGAGTATTCAACTTAGGAAATATGAAAAGTAATACACCTATTGAAGAATATGGTTTTGAAAGAGGAACTACAGCCGGTGATTTAAAAATAATGACCAGTTTAAGTACGGGACAAAGCAGTTTAGAAGGTGTTGTTTCAGCTTTGTATAATCCTAAAACGGATACAGAAGTTTCTGCACGATTAACAGACAAAAATAACAATAATAATTTCCAAGAACTAATTTTTGGTATTGTTGTAAATTCGGGTATATCAAATATAATTCAAGCTTCTAAAGCTGACTTATTTACAAAACATCAAAAGAGTATTAAAGACATGTTGGATCATTTAAATAATGTATCCGAATCGACATTAGTTAAGTATAACAATGCACCCAAAGAAGCTATAAAGAAGGCACTGGAAGGAGATAATATCTCATTAAGTGAAAAAGAATATTCTAAACTTTGTGATGTTCTTTTTGAAAAGCCGTTTGAAAGTCATATAAAAGATATTAAAATTAACGGAAAAACAATTAAAGCTGCAACAATAAAAAAAGCACTTGATGCAGCCAGAGAGGATTTAGTAAATTCTGTCGAAAATGAATTTACTATTCGCAATGCAACAGTTACGGCACTTTATGCAAAAGTTAAGTCACTTGATGACTGTCCGGATTGGTTTATTAAACTTGCCGAAAAATATGATTTGCCGATAATTTTGAACGGTGAAACAACAAGATATGAGATTCCTGTACCGGACAAATTCAGCCATACAAGAGGCGAAGTTAAAACAAACCGCAAGAGCGAAGTTAATGCAAAACTGAGAGCCGATACTCAGGCTGAACCGGAAGAAATAATTATTCCTCCGCTTACGGAAGAAGGACGTAAAGCAAGAATAGAGAAGCTTGACAGACTTGTTATCAGTTCTGCTGCGGCTAAGAAAGCTGACAGTAAAATATTTGATATTATAACAAAAATCAAAACCGGAAATGAAGTTTCCGAACAAGAATTGTCAGCAGTTAAAGATGATATTTCCAAAGTTGCAAATCCGACAGAAAAACAAGTTCTGGAATTAATGTTCAATGCCGTTACAAAGAATAAAAAATGCTCAGAAATATCAGACGAAGAATTTGCGGCAATAACAAATCATATTATCAGACAATATGAAATTGAAGATGAAGAAATAAAAACACATTTACTTGATAAATCAACCGGTGCAACGGAAATCGGCAGATTTAACAGCAGAATTAAGAGCGACACCAGCTTGTTTGATAAGATTTATAACTATGCAAAGAAACATCCTGATGAATCATTTATAAACGCAATAGACGATGTCCGTGACTGCTGGGCAGGAAGATTTGTACTTGAAGATTTAGCACCTCAAAATTATGAAGGCAACCCGTCAGATGCTGCAAGAGAAACTCTGGATATCGTAAATGTAAAACTTAAAGAATTTATGTCCAAATTAATTAATTCCGAAATAGTTGATATGGAAGTGTACAGGGTTTCAAATTATACGGACAAAGATAATGTAGGAATTTATTCTGACAGCGACATTTGGGAATTAGAGGAAGCTGCCAAGGCACAACGATTGCCTGTTGTAAAAAATAAAACAATTACTACAAAAATGCAGGGCTCTGCATATCCTGCATTCCAGATAAATATCAAAACAAAGAGCGGCAGAATTATTGAACTTCAATTCAGATTCAAAGCCGTTGATGATTATGCTGAAGCTGAACACTTAATCTATGATTTACTATCAATCAAAGATATTATAGGCAGAAAAGATGAACTTAGTGTTGTCTATGAACCGTTCAAGAAAATTCTGAAAGAAAATCTGTCCTCAGACGAAGCTAAAGCTAAATATCAGGAATACACACGGGCAGAGTATCAATACAGGTTCTACAAAGCACTCGGTATTGAGATTGAAAAACCAAAACTTGAAGACTACACAGTTAACGGCAAACCGTTCAATAAATTACTCAGTGGCGATAACTTAATAAAAATACACCATATCGCAGACGGTCTGAAGAAAAAAAGTATTTCTAAAGAAGAAGCTTTAAAACAATTTAACGAGCTTGAGGGCAGCGATAATGCAGCACAATCAGTAACACAAACTTCATTAAGCGAAACTCACACAGAAATACTTAACAGACACCAAAAAGTTAATGCTACAAAAGAAGTTTCAGACAGCTTAAGAGAGTTATTAACAAAAGCTGAAAATGAGCCGAATTCTGATAATATTTTTGTAAAATATATTCAAACCTGTGATGAACTATTCAATGCAAAAGACCAAAATGCAAAAACCGAAATCATCAACAGACTTAATAATATAGGATCTGAAATTGAAAAAGAAGTTGCAGCCGGTAAATTAACAGAAGCAGATATGATGAACTTTATAGCTGTTAATGAATATTTCGCTCTGGTAAATAGTTTTGAAGCCGGTAAAAAAGTTACCGAAAACCACTCAGATGAAGTTGCTGACAGGCTTAAAGAAATGGTAACAAAAGTCGAAAATCAGGACCCAATTGAAGATGACATTTTCGAAAATTATATAAGAAAATGTAATGAATTATTGAATGTCAGCGATTATGAAGCTTATGAGAGTCTGCTCTCAAAATTAAATGCGGAAATAGAAGGAATAAAAAATCTGGTTGAATCAAGCGAACCAAACGAAACTACTCTCAAAAACTTCTATGCTATTGCACTGCATTTCCAGAATGTTTCATCAAAAGTAGATAACAACATCAGAATTAAAAACGATTGGGTAAACAACAGAGCAGTAAATAACGCAGGGGGAAATGACAAAGAAAATATTCCTGAAAACGGTGCGGAATCTGATGGTATGAAACCGAACTTAACAAACTGGAACAACAACTTCCACTACAGATTTTCACAAAGCGAACTTGATGCTCTGGCACAGGTAGTTAAAACTTATGACGAATTGGAAGTTGCTGATAAAATAATTAAATCTCTCAGAGTTCCTGAACGGGGCATGAGTAAATCAAGTGAAATAGTAAACCATACTATCAGCTTAATATCACTAATTCAAAAATATCCGGATATTGAACCCGAATTAATTACAAATCTGCTTAACAACCCGGAAATTAAAATCGCACATACATCAGGCTTTTTAGCTAACGCAGATAAATTAAGTTTCTATATCAAAGATATTCTTAAACTTTCTGCAAAATATCCGAAATATCAGACTGAAATACTGAAAGAACTTGGCAGACCGGAAGATATTCATGAGCTTAAAAACGTTAAATCTGCACTTGAAAATCCAAAGTTTGAAAATATTGCAGACGTTGTCGGTGTTAAAGAAGCTCTTAACGATTGTAAATCCGGGCTTGGTGTTATTCCGCATCAAAAATATACTGAGCTGAACAAAGTTCTTTTTGGCGAAGAAAACCCAAAGATTACTGAACTAAAAAATGAATTTGAACAGAGAACAGGCAAAAAACTGTTTATAGATAATAACATTTCTTATGAACAGACAAAAGAGTATACGAGTGTAATTGAAAAAGCCGTTCAGAGATTTGAAGCTGCAGGAGAAAAATTACCAAAAGAAATCTATATTAGCACATTACTTGGAGAGCGCACATCAGGTCTTTACTGGGTAGAATATCCTGAAGCAGTAGCAGTTATGCCAATGAAAAATTTAGAAGATTTTAAACATACACTGTTTCATGAAGGTGTCCACTCCGGAGACAAATATACAAATGATGCACGTATATTAAGACGATTAGAAGTCGGTACAATATTCATGAAAAATCCTGATGGCAGTTTTGCACTCGATAAGAACGGTTATCCTGAAACCTCAGTCGATAAGGAGAGGGCAAACAATTTAATAAGCTTCACTAAAAAATATATTTCCGAATACAGTTCATCTGACATTGGTGAATTTAAGGCTGAATTCGGTGCTATGCTGTTGGAAGATAAAATTAAGATAACGAATGTCGAATATAAAAACGGAAAACCTGAATGTGAAGTAAAGCTACAAGAACCATATACAAATAGGAACGGTGAAGAGCTTAAACTTACAGAAGAAGACAAGGAAAATATTCGCAAACTTGCAGACTATTACCTTGAACTTGAAGGAAAAACATATAACATACCTGATAGTCCCGATAATACACCCGAAGGTACAACAGATCATGCAGCACAGGAAACAGAAAGTTCTTCGGATATAAGTACTGCGAGAAAATTACTGAGCAGTGCAGGATATGAGATTTCAAGAGGTATAAACAGAGGCAAACGTGCCGCAAGTTATGTTGCAGATAAAGCAAAAGCCGCAGTTAAAAAAGGTAAAAAAGTTGTAAAAGGACTTTCAAACCTAAAAGACTATGCACTTTTGAGTACAAAATTAAAAAGAATGGGATTAGACGACCGATTCCACCGTGATGATGTAATAAAATATTTAAGCAACAGTAACTACGAATCCGAATATGTTCGTTCTTCGATAATCAAGTCAATAAAAACATTGAAACAACTCAAAGTTAAAGATAACGACATTAATGATATTTTATACCAACTTGAAACAATTGAAAATGGTGAAAGAATCTTTAATCAAAGAAGTTTGGATATTTTATCGGAATTAACTGCATTATATGACAAAACCGGCACAGAATGGAATGATTTTACCTGCAGAACAATAATGAGCCATTATTTTGATAAGCCTGACGAAACACTAAAGTTTATAAAAGACCTTAATTACGCAGCAGAGAGAGGTTACGGTATAGAAGATGCCCGGCACATGGTTGCAATCGGAATTAGGGATAAAGAAGGATTTGATATATATGATGACATATATGAAAGCCCGATAACAGAAAAACACGTTGGCGGTTTGGGCAGAGAATACACTGCGATTGAATTTTTTAAAGCTTGTTGTGATTCAAACGGAAAAATTAATAACGATAATTGGAAATTATTACAAGAATTTGCAAACGAATGTGAAAATTTAGGATTACATCGACCGGAAGACGCATTTAAAGATTTAAAAAATGATGATATTGAGATAACAAAATACAATTTAAAAGAATATCTTGATGCTAAGAAAGCCGGAAAATCCATAACTTCCATAGAGAATTGTATTAAGTCAGACGGCAGATTTGATGCATCTTTAATAGATAATACAAGAAAAGCAACACAACTGGGAGTTGATGCACAGCACCTTAAAAATGCTGACGGAACATATAATCAAAATGCAATAAGTTATACTCAGGCACTAAAAGATGCGGGATTTGACTCTAATAATCTGAATAACATTTTAATAGTCGCAAGGCAAGCTGCGGTAAAATTAAAACTGAAAGGTGAAATATACTCAAAAGATGTTATTGATAAAGCCATTAAACTAAAGAAACAAGGAATAAATGACAGCATTATATATCAAATACTTAATGCATTTGCCAGAAAAGGTAACATACAGACTGAAAAAATTGAACTGATTATACCTTTAGCTAAATATCTAAAAGAGGAAGATTCCTTGTTTTTCCAACAGTACATACTTCCGGTACTGGATTTCAGTAATAAAGAACAAAAACAATCCATGATTAATTCAATGGCCAGATTAATAAAAAACGGTTTTAATGCTTATGATATTTATACTATAGGTATATTCTCGAGAGAAGGAGCTTTGGGGAATACTGTACCCGATGATGTTATAGATGCTGCAATTAAACTCAAACAAAACAAATTTGAAGCATTTAATATAGAAAAAGCACTGAAATTATCAACAAAACAGGATGGCACAATCAATGACAAAACTCTGAATAAGTTTATAGAACTCAAAAATAACGATCTCAACCAATACCGCATTAGTGATGTTATAGAGGTATGTGTAAATGACAGAGGCGATTATATAGAAGAAAACATTGATATATACTTCAACTTAGAAAATGAACTGAAAGGTTCCCCTGTATGCAGGCTTGAAAACAATAACTCTACTATTGCAAATATCCTTATTAATGCTTGCAAAACTCCTGACGGAAAAATTAATAAAAAACTTTTGGACGAAAATAAAAAGCTGCTGCCCGGAATATATAACAATCTCAGTGAAGACAATCAAATATCATTTATATATCTGCTCAACCAATCAATAACTCCTGACGGAAGAATCGACAAACGGCTGTTTGAAGTATTAAAAGAACTTGAAACAATTGACGATAATTGCCATTACCCGAATTTTCCAACAATTGCGGGCGCTTGTTATAAAGCTTGTAAAGATGCTGATGGAAACTTTAGCGAAGAAAAATACAATGATGCACTTACTCTTATGAAGAAGCATCGCGTAGACCGACATTCGGTAAGTTATCAACTGGAACCGTATGAAGATTTTAAAGCATACGCAGGAAAAGATAATGTATATGATTTATCACTTAAGGAAAAACGTCAGCTGCAAATGCTTTTACTCAAATACAATCACAAGATTGACACTATTTCAGATATTAATAAAATAATAAAATCCGGACTTATTCCCAAAACTGACAAAGATTACGCAAGAATAATGAGACAACTTTCACAGTCACTGGGACAGACTGATTATGTTCTTGATGCACAGGCTCAAAACCAAATGAAACAGGACATCACTTCTCTGACCAAAGAACTTTCAGCCGCTCAATCAATAGGCGATATAAAAATCAGCCAAACTTATGATGAACTTTTGAAACAAATCCAAAGCAAAATGTCCGGCATGGCAGAAAGTGAAAAACGTAAAATATATGATTATTTCGGTTTTACGATTAAAGACGGCAAAATTATAGGATTCCCGACTGTCAGCGGTAAAAATATTGAATATGCGGATATTACAAATTCTTTCTCAAGAAAGGTTGTTGATGCAGTAACAAAAGTTATAAACGATTTTCATAAAAATTCAGCAATTACAGTCGAAGGTAATCCTGAACTGTCAAGGATTTTAACATCACTGTCAAAAACCGTACCGGAGATTATGAATAAATTCTCTAATCCGACCGTTGCAAAACAAACTCTGGAAAATCTGCAAAGAATCAGTCAATCCCCTGAATATGGCAAACTCTCTGAAAATGATAAAAATATTCTTGTCATTGCAGGACTTCTCAAAGATACCAACATTGGCAACCTTAGAGAAACCGCATACCACATACATACTCTTTCATCGAAATTTAACTGGACAAAAATCGAAAGAGAAAAACTTTATAATTTGCTTATCGTTCCTGAGCGAATTGAAGAATACAACAACTCAAACCCGGATAAAATCATTTCCAGATATATCAGATACACAACCATTGAAAGTAATGAAAGAGAAGAAGCTCTGGACATGTTTGCATTTACGGTAAAAGACAGAAATGTTGATAAAATGACTTACCTTATGTATGCAGAAGATATTTCGGGAGAGTTAAAAACCGAACTGGAAAAACGAATAAGAGAAATCAAAAAAGATGATTTTATTCTGCCACAGCTTTCAATGGAAGAAATAGCAAAATATGCGGTTACAGAAGAACATAAAGGACATAAGGTAAAAGTTGTACACGCAGAAGATGTACCTGATTTATACGTGTATGTTCATACTCCGGAAGCCGGTATAATAAATCATTTATCCAGAACCACAAAAATAAGCAACTTTGATGAATTCCAAAATATTGATAACGATGGTGTTGTTTGTGCAAGCTTTGTAAGCAGCACACAATTCGGTGCTTTCCAAAAACATGGACTATTTTTCATGGTTCCGGCAGGACATGAATATGTAGGTTACAGCCACGATATAACCTCAATTGGAAAAGACACAAGAGTAATGATTGCAGAATACTATAGAAATAAGGGGATGAAAGCTGCACAAGGCAAAGGACTTAAATTCTCACACAGAACATACGTTGCGACAAAACTAAAAGATGCTCTTCACATTACAGAACATTTATACTCTGATTTATTAAAAGAAAAACAGAATTTACTGAAACAAATGAAAGAAATTGGAGATAAAAACTCACCGGAATATCTTGAGCTGAAAAATAAAGTTGCAAACATTAACAAAGAAATTAAAAAGATTGATGACGATTATGTTGCACGTCAGGACAAAATCAAAGAAGAATGTCAAACACCTCAGATTGGCATAGCTGACATCAGACGTATTGATCCGGTCATGGCGAAAGCATATGAAGACTTTTTATCAATTACAAATAAGGACTATAATACCGATGGACTTATGCGGAAAGATTACTGGAATGAAGTTCTCGTAAACGGCATGGTTGTTGGCGGCGAATATACTGCCGATATTGATAATATGCCGGAAGAATATTTAATAAAAGCAGAAAATGAAGGTTCTGTCATTATTGATTTTTCAGGAAGCAACCAAACACGTCCCAATCCTACTAATAACCCATAATCATTAACTTCTTAATACGCCAAAAAGCTATTTTAACAAAAGATATTGTAATTATTTATAGATTTATTGACTTAAAAAATTGTTTATACTATTCTTATTTTATTGAAAAAATTCGCTCCAGTGGCACTCTGCCGACGAGAAAGCTGACTAAATGTCAAGTCTGAGGAGAGTGAAGGTAGACCAGTCTACCGAGTCCGCTAGAGCATGAAAACTAAATATATCCGAGCTCCAGTGGCACTCTGCCGACGAAAAAGCTGACTAAATGTCAGGTTTTGTGGAGAGGGAAGGTAGACCAGTCTACCGAGTCCGCTAGAGCATGAAAATTGAATATTTCCGAGCTCCAGTGGCGGAATCGGTAGACGCGTTGGACTTAAAATCCAATCGGGGTTCACCCTCGGTGCCAGTTCAAGTCTGGCCTGGAGCATTAATAAAAAAGACTTACCAATTATAAATTAGTAAGTCTTTTTTTTACATAAATCTTATACTCTATAATTTCTTTTTGATATCATCCAGTAAAACCTGACGAGGTACATCAACAGTATTTTCTTTTGGATAAAGATTCTCCAAAAAGTCATTAATTCTTTTCAGAGCATTTTCATATCTTTTAGACGGCTTGATATAGCTTTTAAGATTAACATTATCATGTGATACAGGTGTAACAAATTTATTTATAGCACCATTCATTATTAAAAGTTCATCCATTCTGGTATCAGCCAAAAACTGATGACGCTCTTTTAAATAATACGAAGCATTATCATCAACCGCTGCCATTCTGTCCAAAATTTGAGAAAAACGCATTAACTCATAATTATTTGCTTTTTCCAATGACTTACCCAAAAGTCTGTTATTAAGAAATCGCCCCTGAAAATTTGTATCGTTGACCGGCTGTACATTCATTAATATTATCCCTTTCGTTTATTATATTTATTATAATATAAAACCTCTAAATTAATATTTTGCGTTTATTAATTAATATTATATGTAAAATTTTGTAACAATTTGATTCAAAAACCTAAAGTTTTAAAATTTTTTGACGTTATATAAAATATATAAATTGTATATAGTACATTAGTTGTTGTATAAGGAATTTACAGAACATGAACATATAGGACAAACATTAAGTTGAGAGGACTAGGGCAGCAGCCCTGAAAATCGACAAAATGCACCGACCGGGTGCATTTTTTTTATGTTTTATTATTGATTTACGGTAATATATTTATAAAATTGAGAATTACGGAAATTTCAAACGCATTATTCATGGGAATTTTCGGGAAATTTTGTAAAATTTTGTAAATTTTTGTAAATTTACCACTTGAAAAATTGTAAAACATACCCTTGTTTGTTGACTAGGAATTTTGACGGGGTATGATAGAAGAACATGCGGTCATGTACATGGGATAATTATGTCCGAAAATAAAAAGCAAGGGTGCAGATAGGTTAAAAACCTGAATGTCCCGCCTAACAAAAATGTGGATGGTTCCACAAATATATAAGAAAAATATAAAAAGTTTTATAACGTACATCACATTAGAATAGATGAGGTGAATTAATGTCGACAGAATATGCAAAAAGAGTAACGCCAATGGGTATACCGAATACTCGTTTGGACGATTTACCGGATTTAATTGACGTGCAAAAAAAATCATTTGAATGGTTTTTAAAAGAGGGCTTAAAAGAAGAATTACTGGCTTTCTCTCCTGTTAAGGATTATACGGGAAGATTAGAATTACACTTCTTGCCTAACTACACGTTTGACAATGCCAAGTACACAGTTGAAGAAGCTCGTATCCACGATACAACTTATGCTAAACAGCTTCGTGTAATGGTTAGATTAGTAAACCGTGACAGCGGTGAAATTAAAGAACAGGAAGTTTACATTGGTGATATTCCTACAATGACTGATAAAGGTACATTCATTGTAAACGGTGCTGAACGTGTTATCGTTTCACAAATCGTTCGTTCGCCGGGTGTTTACTTCAAGAGAGAAATCTCTCCGACCGGTAAGAGATTATATAACGCAACCATGATTCCTAACAGAGGTGCATGGCTGAAGATTGAAACTGACTCAAATGACGTAATTCACGTTAAGATTGACAAGAACAGAAAAATCTTAGCTACAACATTACTTAAAGCAATGGGCATCACAGTTTCTGAAATGGAATCTTTATTCACTCACTTTGAATTTCTTAAAAAGACTTTGGATAAAGATACAACCGAAACAACAGATGATGCTTTAATTGATTTATACAAAAAATTAAGACCGGGCGATCCTGCTTCCGCACAAGGCGGACGTCAAATTTTGGAATCAAGATTCTTTGATGAAAAGAAATATGATATCGGTCGTGTAGGTCGTTACAAATTAAATAAAAAATTAAACTTAAATATTCCTAAGAACCAAAGAACATTAACTGTTCAGGATATCGTTGCATCAATCGAATACTTAATCAATTTAACTTATGATGAAGGTTCTCTTGATGATATCGACCACTTAGGAAACAGAAGAATCCGCTCAGTCGGCGAACTTCTTCAAAACCAGTTCAGAGTTGGTCTTTCAAGAATCGAAAGAATTGTTAAAGAAAGAATGACTTTGCAAGACTCTGAAACACTTACTCCCCTTAACTTGTTGAACACAAAACCGTTGGTTGCTTCTCTGAAAGAATTCTTCGGCAGTTCTCAGTTATCACAATTTATGGACCAGATTAACCCGTTAGCTGAACTTACTCACAAAAGACGTGTATCAGCATTAGGACCGGGCGGTTTACAAAGAGAAAGAGCAGGATTTGCAGTTCGTGATATTCACCCTTCTCACTACGGTCGTATATGTCCGGTAGAAACCCCTGAAGGTCCGAACGCAGGTTTGATTGGTTCATTAGCTACTCACGCAAGAGTTAACGACTATGGTTTCGTTGAATCTCCGTTCTTTGTTGTAAAAGACGGCAAAGTAACAGACGAAGTTGTTTATATGACAGCTGACGAAGACGAAAACTTCCGTTGTGCTCCTGCTGACGTACAGTTGAATAAAGATAATACATTCAAACAAAAACAGGTTCCTGTAAGATATAAATCAGAATTTATTATGTCTGATTCTTCAAAACTTGACTATGTCGGTGTTTGCCCGATTCAGATTATCTCTGTTGCAACATCAATGATTCCGTTCATTGAACACGATGATGCTAACCGAGCACTGATGGGTTCAAACATGCAACGTCAGTCAGTTCCGCTTCTTATTACCGAAAGACCGGTTGTAGGAACAGGTATGGAAAGACGTGTTGCAAAAGACTCAGGCATGGTTGTTTGTGCTAAAGTTGACGGAACCGTTGAAAGAGTTGTAGGTGAAGAAATTGTTATTGTTGACCAACAAGGCAAAAAACACTTACACACATTAATGAAATATGTTCGTTCAAACCAAGATACATGTATTAACCAAAAGCCGATTGTTCATGAAGGTGACAAGGTCAAAGCAGGCGATGTTATCGCAGACGGTGCATCAACAAGCTGCGGAGAACTTTCAATCGGTAAAAACATTTTGGTAGCATATATGCCTTGGGAAGGATATAACTTCGAAGATGCTATCTTACTTTCAGAAAGATGCGTACATGATGACATATTTACATCAGTTCACATTGAAAAGCTGGAAATAGATGCTCGTCAAACAAAACTCGGACCGGAAGAAATCACAAGAGAAATCCCGAACGTTTCAGAAGAAGCATTGAGACACTTAGACGAAAGGGGAATCGTTCGTATTGGTGCAAGAGTTTATGCGGACGATATTCTGGTAGGTAAAGTTACACCGAAAGGTGAATCTGAACATCCGCCGGAAGAAAAACTATTAAGAGCAATCTTTGCTGAAAAAGCTCGTGACGTAAAAGATAACTCATTAAGAGTTCCTCATGGTGAAGGCGGTCGTGTTGTCGATGTTAAAGTATTCGACAGAGAAAAAGGCGACGAACTGCCACCGGGAGCAAATACAGTTATAAGAGTTTACATAGCACAAAAACGTAAAGTTTCTGTTGGTGATAAACTTTCAGGAC
>JAEEGL015513935.1_pt1 | contig 27475 bp, 22 predicted proteins | sample 9134231 | NCBI WGS metagenome assembly JAEEGL01 (sample SAMN16246548, study PRJNA631951) | gut metagenome | biome: gut microbiome; feature: rumen; material: fiber-attached | host: Bos | place: Iran: Karaj | collected 2018-10
TATTCTGAGGCGAAATATGTAACATTCTAATGATGATTGTACAACTGTTTAGTTAATAAATGGGGACCGGACATTTAGAAAATGTTTGGTCCCCGTTAATTTTTTTAAACTTTAAATTGCCTGAAATAGTTGTTTGTTTGAAATAATTGTATTATTTGTACTCAAATATATATCTCTCGCAGGCATTGATAATAGTAGTATCTTTGTATGAATCAACCCGTTTAAACTCTCTTCCGTATGACTTATGGACGTGACCGTGTATGTGAAATTTCGGACTGTATTTATCCATTATTTCTTTAAAAACTTCAAATCCCTTATGAGGCAAATCGCTTCCATCATTAATCTGATAAGAAGGAGAGTGGGTGACCAGTATATCAATTCCTCCTGACTTAAGCAGTTTGAAGAAAAGCCTCTTGTATCTTCTTCGCATTTTAACTTCTGTATACTGAAAATCTCCTCCGGAGTATTCCATGGAGCCTCCAAGTCCCATAATGCGAATGCCGTTGTGAACATAGATGGTGTCATCTATGCATATGCATCCTTCAGGCGGAGTCTTTTTGTAACATGAGTCATGATTTCCGTGAACATAGAGAACAGGAAGGTTTGTCATGGTGACAAGAAACTGCAAATATTGTGGTTTCAAATCTCCGCATGAAATAATTAATTCGATATCTTTAAATTGTTCTTTGTTAAAGTAATCCCAATAGTATTTTGATTCTTCATCCGATATTACAAGTATTTTCATAACTTCTATACATCCTTTTCTGTGAGAACACCCTGTTGCAATGTAACAGGCTTTGCATTTTCTGATAACTGATCCAGGGTTGGTATGGATCCATTAATATTATCTGACAACCAGTCGATATTTATGATATCATTTGGCGATAATGTTTGATTTTCTTCATTTATAATCTTTTTGTCCTGTGAATATATGGTGCCGGAGAAAGGATTGAAATCTCCGGAACATATAGTTTTCTTAAGTAAATCAATAAGACGTTTCATTCCGTCAGGTAATCCCTGTGACGCTACAATGTCTATGGAATTTTCTGCCATTCCCCACCAGTAACTTATTGATTTGCCGTTTTTTCCGTCATCAGCTCTGTAAGTGTCCTCTAAAACAGAACGTACAATCTGTTCGTAAAAACCGCCCCAATGGTAAATTGGAATTGCAAGGTTCCAAATATTGTTATTTTCAAGTTTGTAGAGACCGTAGTATCTTGTTCCTTCTTCCGGAACTGAAAGGTCTTTGTCTGATACAACATCAGGATTAAGTTCGTTTAATTTTTCTGCAATATCAACATTTTTCAGACAACTCCATAATAAGTCGATTTTGGCTCTTGGGTTAGTCATCTTAACACCTAATGCAAAAGCGTTTATATTAGCAATCGTTCCATAAATAGGATAGTCGGCAATATAAGCAATGGTGTCATTTTCAGCCATGGCCCCTGCAACAGCACCCATAATAAACTTGGCTTCATACATTCTCGAATAGTATGTTCTCATCAGACTGTGAGGATCGTGAAGGGCACAGTTTAATATATGAATCTTTGGATTATCAATTGCAGCTTTTAGACTGGCATTTGAAAAAGTAGGAGATGTGGTAAATATAAGATTACATCCTTCCTTGATTGCACTGTCGATAGTAGCTTCGATATCTGTTTCGTCAACATTGTCATAGTACATTGTAAAAACATGTTCATCAAATACCTCATCGAGATGAAGCCTTCCAAGTTCATGTGAATATGTCCATGCAGATGACAAAGGAGTTTTTTCGTAAATAAATGCAATTTTTAATTTGTTTACTGTTCCCGGCATCAGTTTGCTGAAAGTAAAACGTTTGCTCTCAGGAGTAGTCATAACCAGTTCAACATCCTGATTGTCTAAAAGTTTGATTTCTTCAAAGCCCTTAGAGAGTAAATCTTTTATTTCCGTAGCAGTCATTGGAACAAGTTCGTTGTAGCCATGCAACTGGATAAATGAAAGAAAAGCGTCACTTTCCGTAATGTTTTCAAGTTTATTTCCTTTTAGCTGACGATAACTTGTCTGGAAGGCAAGATAGAGAGAACGGAAATTAATCTTATCATCATCACTCCAAGGTTCGTCAGGAGTTTTACCTACTGCAGTAATAAGTTTGTCGTAAGACCCCGGCTCAGAAAAAATAATGTAATTAATGCCTGTGAGCTCGTGGAAATCAATATATTCATAGTAAACAATACTATCCTTGTCATTTGTTTTAGGTGGAAGTATCCTTGTGACTATTCCCAGAATGGAAGCTGCCTTAAAGTACTTCATAACACTGACTCTTTTATTGCCTTCAAGCACATAGTACTTATTCATGTACTCATAGACTTCAATAGCGTCAGTTATTCCTTCTTTTTCCTGAAATATACTGAGAGAAATCCATTTTGAAGCAAATTCGGTTTTGATATCAAGAAGTGGCATAAAGTTGTGAGCAAAAGAATTGCTGCGACCACTGGTTTTAGTTCCAACAATCAATTCAAGTGGAATGGATTCAAGACCAATTGGAACTTCTCTCAAGGTTTTTTTGTTGTGTAAAATATCGTCAAGTACTTCAAGAGTTGGGGACATACCGTGAATCAATCGGGATTGATAATCACGTTTTCCCATTTTGACCGCTTTTTCGTAATCAGAATATGCCATAGTAATGGACTCCTTTCATATTATGATTGCGATATGAAATAATATCGCATCTTAAAATCTATGAATATTATATAGTATTTATTTTAATAGTAACAGTGAAAAATATTTGAAAATGAAATAAAAATTGTGATAACATAACAAGCAGATGAATATATACCGGAGAATTTGTGAATTATTTTCTCAAAACAACTATCAGGAGGTAAAACATAGTGAACAGAAAATTTACAGTTGCAACAATAGCATTCATTTTTGCGGTATTTAACGCTATAAAAGGAATATATTTGGGAGCAGTGGTAGGGGATTCAAATGACGCTATTGCCCACGAATTAGTTGCATTAACTTTTATTTTAATTTCTATTGCAATTAAAAAAATTTTTTATAGAGATTAATAAACGTTTGTGAGCAACTAAAAGCATTAGATTTTATATCAATAACTGAAAATATGCAATTTTATATCAATTGACTATGAAACGGTTTTGTTATAAAATATAGTTTAATTGCGACTGGATGTCGTGTCTAAAGGAGGAATTTATCATGGGAATGACTATGACTCAGAAAATACTTGCCGCTCATGCAGGGCTTCCTGAAGTAAAAGCAGGACAGCTTATTGAGGCTGATCTTGATTTAGTTCTTGGAAATGATGTTACAGCACCTGTTGCTATTGGCGAGATGAAAAAAATGAATGTTGACTGTGTATTTTGCAAAGATAAGATTGCATTAGTACCTGATCATTTCACACCAAACAAAGATATCAAATCTGCAGAACTTTACAAATGCGTTAAGGATTTCGCAAAAGAAAATGAAATCACAAATTACTTTGAAACAGGACGCGTTGGTATTGAGCATGCATTACTTCCTGAAAAAGGATTAGTAGTTGCAGGAGATGTTATAATCGGTGCAGATTCACATACATGTACATACGGAGCTTTAGGTGCTTTCTCTACAGGTGTAGGAAGTACAGATATGGCTGCAGGTATGGCTACTGGTAAGGCTTGGTTCAAAGTGCCATCTGCCATTAGGTTCAATCTTACAGGAAAGCCTGCAAAGTGGGTTAGCGGTAAGGATGTAATTTTACATATTATCGGTATGATTGGTGTTGACGGAGCTTTATACCGTTCAATGGAATTCGTTGGTGATGGTATTCAGTACCTCTCAATGGATGACAGATTCGCCATGACAAATATGGCTATTGAAGCAGGTGGAAAGAACGGAATCTTCCCGGTTGATGATTTGGCTATAGAATATATGAAAGAACACTCTACAAAAGAGTTTACTGTATATGAAGCTGATGAGGATGCTGAGTATGATGAGGAGTATACAATCGATCTCTCAACACTCAGACCTACAGTAGCATTTCCTCATCTTCCTGAGAATACAAAGACAATCGACGAAGTTGGTGAAGTTGTTATCGATCAGGTTGTTATCGGTTCATGTACAAACGGAAGAATTGATGATATGAGAATAGCAGCTAAGGTATTAGAGGGAAGACAGGTTAAAGACGGAGTTCGTTGTATTGTATTCCCTGCTACGCAGGCAATTTATTTACAGGCTATCGAAGAAGGACTTATCCAGACATTTATCAAGGCAGGATGTGCGGTAAGTACACCTACCTGTGGTCCATGTCTTGGAGGACACATGGGTATCCTTGCAAAGGGTGAGAGAGCCGTTGCAACTACAAACAGAAACTTTGTAGGAAGAATGGGTGACCCTGAATCAGAAGTTTATTTATCAAGTCCGGCAGTTGCAGCTGCATCAGCTGTTACTGGTAAGATATCAGGACCTGAAGAATTAGGTTTATAGGAGGTAGTCATGGAAGCAAGAGGAAGAGTTTTCAAATATGGTGACAATGTAGATACAGATGTTATTATTCCTGCAAGATACTTAAATGTTCCTGATGCAAAGGAACTTGCAAAGCATTGTATGGAAGATATAGATGTAGATTTTGTTAAAAATGTAAAAGAGGGCGACATTATTGTTGCTGACAAGAACTTTGGTTGTGGTTCATCAAGAGAACATGCGCCATTATCAATTAAGGCTTCCGGAGTAAGCTGTGTTATCGCAGAGACTTTTGCAAGAATTTTCTACAGAAATGCAATCAATATCGGACTTCCAATTATTGAATGCCCTGAGGCAGCAAAGGGAATTGAAGCTGGGGATATCGTTAAGGTTGACTTTGACAGCGGTATGATTTATAACGAGACAAAGGGAACAGAGTTTAAAGGACAGGCTTTCCCTGAATTTATGCAGAAGATTATTAAAGCAGAGGGATTAATTAATTATATTAACAACAAATAGTTATATTATCTGCGATTAAAAAAGAAAAGTATTGATTAAGGAGATTATTATGAAAGAAATACTTTACAGAAGTACAAGAAGCACAGAGGGAACTTTAAAGGCATCAGAGGCAATCTTAAAGGGACTTGCAGATGACGGTGGATTATTTGTTCCTGTTGAGATACCAAAGCTTGAGGCATCAGTTGAAGAGTTATCAAAGATGTCTTACCAGGAAGTTGCATACGAAGTAATGAAGTTATTCTTTACTGACTTCACTGAAGAAGAGTTAAAGAATTGTATCACAAAAGCATACGATTCTAAGTTTGATACAGAAGAGATTGCACCACTTGCCGAAGTTGAGGGTGCATACTATCTCGAGTTATTCCATGGTGCAACAATCGCGTTCAAGGATATGGCATTATCTATTCTTCCACACTTACTTACAACATCAGCAAAGAAGAATAATGTAAAGAACAAGATTGTTATCCTTACAGCTACTTCAGGTGATACAGGAAAAGCTGCACTTGCAGGTTTTGCTGATGTAGAGGGAACAAGCATTATCGTATTCTATCCAAACGGTGGTGTAAGCCCAATTCAGGAAAAACAGATGGTTACACAGAAGGGCGACAACACATTTGTAGTTGCTATCGAAGGAAACTTTGATCAGGCACAGTCAGGTGTTAAGGCAATCTTCAATAACAAAGAACTTGCTAAAGAGATGGATGAAGCAGGATTCCAGTTCTCATCAGCAAATTCAATCAATATCGGACGTCTTGTTCCTCAGGTTGCTTATTACGTATATGCTTACGCTAAGTTATACGCTGAAGGCAAATTATCAGACGGACAGAAGATGAATGTAGTAGTTCCAACAGGTAACTTTGGTAATATTCTTGCTGCATATTATGCAAAGAATATGGGACTTCCAATTGACAAGTTAATCTGTGCATCAAATGACAACAAAGTACTTTATGATTTCTTTGAGACAGGATGCTACGATAAGAACAGAGAGTTCATCCTCACAACATCTCCATCAATGGATATTCTTATCTCAAGTAACCTTGAGAGACTTATTTACAAGATTGCAGGAGAAGATGCTGTAAAGAACAGTGAACTTATGAATTCTCTTTCAACAACAGGTAAGTATGACATCACTCCTGAAATGAAGAAAGAGCTTGCTGATTTCTACGGCAATTATGCTACAGAAGCAGAAACAGCAGAGGAAATCAAGGGAGTATACGATAGAACAGGATATATAATGGATACACATACAGCAGTTGCTTCATGTGTTTACAGAAAATATGTTGCTGATACAAAGGATGACAATGTAACAGTTATCGCATCAACAGCAAGCCCATTCAAGTTTACAAGAAGCGTAATGAACGCTATCGATCCTAAGTATGATTCAATGGGAGATTTCGAACTTGTTGATGAATTGTCAAAGATTGGTAACATCAAGGTTCCAAACGCTATCGAAGAAATCAGAAATGCTAAGAGACGTCATAACAACTTCTGCAAGGCTGATGAGATGGAAGATATCGTAAAGAAATTCTTATTTAAATAATATTATAAAATGATTTCAGTGGCCTCATATAGTTAGCTTGATAATCTGACTATATGAGGTTTTGTTTATTTTTCTGCATTGGTGGTGCTTTTGGAAAAGTAAGATCACATGGAATTTTCGGAATTGGAGATTATTACGGCGAGGACTAATATTTAATATATTTATTTCAAGGCAGTCGAAAGTATTTTTTGAACAATGTTTGGAGGACAAATGGATTTTGCATCATTTACTAAAGATATAACAGATAATCATTGGAATGTGTTCGGGGTTGAAGTATATGAAAACGGAATTTTGACACATTCCTATGGAGATACAACCGAGAATATTTATGATATATACTCAGCTTCAAAATCTATTGTATCAATAGCGGTTGGCATTATATATGACAGAGGACTTATAGATTTTGATAATTCAATACTTGAGTATTTGCCAAAGAAGTATCTTGCTGATTTGTCTGAAGAGCAGAAAAAATCATTTTCAAAAATTACAATTCGTAGATTGCTGACTATGTCAGTTGTGGATTTCCCTTTCAGACCGGAAGGGGATGATTACCTTGAATTTTCTCTTAATTGCACTATTAGTGATGTTAATAAGAGAGAATTTAATTACAGTAACATTAATACATATTTAGTATGCGTTGCTCTTACTGAAATTATCGGATATGACTTGGGTCTGTTTATTGAAAAAGAGATATTCGAAAAATTGAATATCGCAAAATACGAGTATACCCGAAGTCCTGAAGGATATTTTTACGGGGCATCCCAAGTTAAACTATGTGTACATGATTTGAGTAAGCTTGGATTGTTGATGAGTAGTGGTGGAGTCTACAATGGACAAAGAATCATATCGGAAGAATATGTTTTAATGGCTACATCCATACAACAGATGAATCGTGAGGGGGGATATGGATTCTATTTTTGGAAATATAAGGACGGATTTAGTATTAACGGCAAATGGAAACAAAAGTGTTATTGCCTTCCAAATAGAAATCTGATTATATCATTTTTGTCTCATATAGAAGACACTGATTGTACTTTGATAGAAAGTATGGAGAAACATCTTTTGGAAATTTAATAGTTTGTTTGGACATGATGTTACTAATTCAAAATTATTTTGATTTAAGTAGTGATAGAATGTCACTTGATCGGAGGAAGAAAAATGAAAAGGTATTTATTTTTATTATTAATAATTTGTTGTTTGTTTTTTAAAAATGGTTATGCTGTGAATGGAAGTGAACTGACTGAATTGAAATATGGTTCCGGAGCCATTCGTTCCATGACGAGAATGGATAACGGTACTATTATCGGAGGCAGAAGTTCCGGACATGAGATTGAGGTATGGAGTACTGCTGACAATGGAAGTAATTGGGCAAGAATAGGAACCGTGGCAAGTAATACAAACATCAATTATGGTGATGTCATGTTTTTGGCTGTTCCAAATACTACAGTTGTTTACTGTGCTTTTCGTGAATTTAATTCCAGTAACCATTATGCAGTAGTTGTCTGCAGAAGTGATAACAGTGGTGTTAGTTGGGTATATGACAGTACTGTAATTGCAGGTTGTACTGAATTTGTTGGTGCTCCTTGGTTGTTTATAGCGGATAACGGAGATATGCAGTGTTACTATGACTCAGAACCTCTTGCAACAGAGAGAGGCGTGAGAGGTGCTCAATGGATAGCAATGCAGGGAAGAGAAGGACTTACCGGAGAGTGGAATAAATACGGTGTTGTTGCAGCATCAAGAGACGCGAATACAGCAAAATTTATAAGAGATGGAATGGCTTCAGTAGTTGGCCTTGGTAATAACCGAATTATGGTTGTGACTGAGGGGATTGAAGACAATCAGTCAGGTGGAGTATATTCTAATGTAGTTCGAGCCATTCAGTCATTTGACGGAGGGAGAACCTGGGATTATTCAGGAAGACGAATTGTATACCAGTGCGGATTAGATGCAGCTTCAGGTAGAAGATATAATGCCTTTTGCCCAATGGCAATTCGTGTGGGAAACGGACCTGTTGGAGTGGTGTTTTGTACAGACGAAGATTTTGGAGGGACACCTGATTTGTCCTCAGAAGATGTTACAAAGAGAAGAACTCATATCAAATATATAAGGACGACAGACAATTTTGAAACCTGGGGCGGAAAAGAAGATATCTGGATGGATGGTAATCAGGCATATGCACCCGGTATGGTTGAGACTGACTCGAATAAGGTATTGATAACCATTGATCACTTTTTCGGACATCAGAGATTTATCAAATATGATGTGCTAAAAACAAAGGAACCTGAAAAGAAGACCATCGACGGTGGTATTGAGATAAACGGATGTCAGATAAGTTATACATCAGAGGGCATCAGAACTGTTTATTCAGTGGATTCAGAAATAAACGGCAAGAGTGTTATGGCCTCCGGAGTAATATATTCTCTCGAAGACGAAGCAGATGAAAGCAGTATGTACGTTGGAAGTTCGCATAGTAGCGTTGCGTACTACTTCAGCACTGATAATGGAAAATTATCAAGTATATATTCTGATTCGGATATTGCAACAAGCTATGCTATGACTATGAAGTTTGGGCCTAAGACAAAATCTGAATTCACTGCAAAATACAGAATAAAGACATTTGCCAAACTTGAAGATGGAACTTTCATTTACAGTAAACCTGTTTCATGGACTATTTACAGTGTGGCAGATTATCTTTACCAAAACAGGGAAATGAGTAGTGAGATTGGACATAATTATCTTTACAACAGTATATTGTTAAAGGTAAATCCTGAATATGGATTAGTTATGTATTAAATAACTGGGTTGAACATATGGATGCTATCCTGTATCATCGGACAGGTGGCATCCATCTTGTTTTTGCCTAAATTCTTTTGTAGGGGCGTTTTTTATGTTGTCAGAGTATGAGATTTTTTGATATAATGTTTTGGCAGAAAGAATTAATAAGGCAGGATTTGTTATGAAGAATTTTTACGGTATGCTGGCCCGCATGAAGTACATTAACAGATGGGGGCTTATGAGAAATACAAGAACTGAAAATATAGCAGAGCACAGTTTAGAGGTTGCATTTATCGCACATGCTCTTGCAGTTATAGGCAATACATATTTTGGCAAGAATATTGATGCAAATAAAGTGGCCGTTTTCGCTATGTTTCATGATACAACAGAGATTATCACAGGTGATTTGCCAACACCGATAAAGTACTATGCGCCTGAGATCAGAGATGCGTATAAGGAAATAGAAAGTGTGGCTGCAGATCAGATTTTAACTGAACTTCCTGAAGAGATGAGAAGTGTTTATTATCCTATTCTTCATGAAGAGATTGATGAGTATGCATTGAAGCTGATAAAGGGTGCAGACAAAATGTCAGCTTTAGTTAAGTGTATTGAAGAAAAGAACACAGGAAATGCGGATTTCTATAAAGCATATAATACAATCATGCAGTCTTTGGTGGATATGAATATTGATGAAGTTAATTATTATATTATGCACTTCCTGCCATCATACAGCAGAACTATTGATGAATTGAATTAGGAGATAGTTCTATAACAGATGGGTTGTTTCAATGAGAAATAACAATAAATTAAAAAAATAAAAGGAAGATATATGGGCAAATCGTTATTTATAGCAGAAAAACCGAGTGTTGCACAGGAATTTGCAAAAGCACTCAAACTTAATACAACAAGAAATGACGGATATCTTGAGTCTAATAATACAATAATAACATGGTGTGTTGGACATCTTGTAACTATGAGCTATCCGGAAGTATACGATGAAAAATACAAAAAATGGCGACTCGATACGTTACCTTTTATCCCTGAAGAGTGGAAATATGAAGTGATTGCTTCAGCAAAGAAGCAATATAAAATTGTTGAGGGATTGCTCAACAGAGATGACGTTGATACTATTTATGTTTGTACTGACTCGGGACGAGAAGGAGAGTACATTTACAGACTCGTTGCACAGGAGGCAGGGGTAAAAGATAAATCTCAGAAGAGGGTATGGATTGATTCACAGACAGAAGAAGAAATAATAAGAGGAATTAAGGAGGCAAAAGATATATCGGAATACGATAATCTTTCAGCCTCTGCTTATTTGAGAGCAAAAGAAGATTACCTTATGGGCATTAATTTTTCAAGACTTCTCACTCTCAAATACGGTAACTCGATTTCAAACTATCTTGGAACAAAGTATACAGTTATATCTGTCGGTCGTGTTATGACTTGTGTTCTTGGAATGATTGTCAGAAGAGAATGGGAAATCAGAGAATTCGTAAAAACTCCTTTCTTTAAAGTGGCGTCAAAATTACAAGTGGATGAGTACTCCTTTAAAGCGGAGTGGAAAGCAGTACAGGGATCAAAGTATTTTGAGACACCTGCATTATATAAAGAGAATGGATTTAAAGAAAGAAAACATGCAGAGGAACTTATTGCTGCAATAAATAAGAACGAACCGGTTAACTTAACAGTTAAATCTATAACAAAAAAGGATGAAAAAAAGAATCCTCCTCTTTTATACAATCTTGCGGAATTACAGAATGACTGTTCAAGAATGTTTAAAATAAGTCCTGATGAGACTTTGAAAATCGTGCAGGAATTATATGAAAAGAAGCTTACAACATATCCTAGAACGGATGCCAGAGTTTTATCAACAGCGGTTGCTAAGCAGATTTACAAGAATATAGCAGGACTTAAGAACTACAATGTGGTGGGGAGTTTTGCCGAAGAGATAATAACTAATGGTTCTTACAAAGGACTTGAAAAAACTAAATATGTGGATGATAAGAAGATTACCGATCACTATGCTATTATACCAACCGGACAGGGACTAAATTCCTTAAGTTCAGTTTCAGCATTGGGACAAAAAGTTTATCAGCTAATATGCAGGAGATTTCTAAGTGTTTTTTATCCTGCTGCAGTATATAAGAAGGTTACACTTATCGGTGTGATGCCTGCAACTTTTGAAGACGGTACTATGACAGAAGAACAATTTAGTTCTAATTTTAAAGTGCTTGTAAATAAAGGATATTTTGTTGTTGCGGGAGTTCCGGGCGAAAAGAAAAAGAATCAAAATGAGTCAGAAGAAGACGGCGAGGATACAGAGATACCACTAGATGAGAAATTCTTTGAAAAGTTGAATAATATACATAAAAGTGATAAAATAGACGTTGTAGAACTGTCGATTAACGAAGGCGAAACAAAACCACCTTCAAGATATAATTCCGGTTCTATTATTCTTGCTATGGAAAATGCCGGACAGCTCATTGAAGACGAGGATTTGCGAGCGCAGATTAAAGGCAGTGGCATCGGAACAAGTGCTACCAGAGCAGAAATAATCAAAAAACTTGTCAGTAACAAATATATTTCTCTTAATAAAAAAACTCAGATACTTACACCTACTCAGTTAGGTGAAATGATATTTGATGTTGTTTTTGTCTCAATCAAGTCTTTACTGAATCCGGAGCTTACAGCTAGCTGGGAAAAGGGGCTTACTTATGTGGCAGAAGGTAGTATTACCCAGGAAGAATATATGACTAAGCTCAGTGGATTTGTATCAAGAATCACAAATAATGTTAAGGGCATTAACAACCAGTACCAGATGAGATATTATTATGACAGGTCAGCACAATATTACAGGAGGAAATAACTATGTGTGGAATTGTTGGTTATGTAGGAGAGAGAGACTGTACTGAAGTACTTCTTAATGCACTCTCAAAATTAGAGTACAGAGGTTATGATTCGGCAGGTATTGCCGTATTTGAAAGTGGAAAGATTTCTGTACAGAAGGCTAAAGGTGAATTAAAGAATCTTAGAAATAAATTAGAACAGGAACACAAGCCGGAAGGACATTGTGGTATTGGTCACACGAGATGGGCAACACACGGAGAACCATCTGATATCAATTCACATCCTCACGGAAGTAAGAGAGTATCTATAGTTCATAATGGTATTATTGAGAATTATAAAGATATCAAGAAGTTCCTCATCGGTAAGGGATATACATTTGTCAGCGAGACAGATACTGAAACAGTTGCAAAGTTACTTGATTATTATTATAATGGAGATCCTGTAGATGCTATCATCAAGACTCTCAGCGACATCAGAGGAGCTTATGCATTAGGCATTCTTTTCAAGGATTATCCTAACAAGATTTTTGCAGTAAGAAAAGACAGCCCGCTTATTATTGGAGTGGGAGAAGAAGAGAACTTTATTGCATCAGATGTTCCTGCAATTCTTCAGTACACAAGAAAGTACTATCTTTTAGAAGAAAATGAAATTGCAACAATTATGGAGGACAGAGTTGAGTTCTGCGATATTCACAAACAGGAGATTATCAAAGAAGTTCATGTTTCAGATCTAGATATGGATGCTGCCGAAAAAGGTGGATATGAACATTTCATGCTCAAAGAAATCCATGAGCAGCCTACAGCAGTAAGGACAACTATAGCTCCAAGAATTGTTGATGGTATGCCAAATCTCTCTGAGTGTGGTATTACAGAAGAAACATTAAAGAATTACAGAAAGGTATTTATCGTTGCCTGCGGAACAGCTATGCATGCAGGTATGGTAGGTAAATACGTTATTGAGAGACTTGCAAGATGTGAAGTTACAGTAGATATTGCATCAGAATTCAGATACAGAAATCCAATTGTTACACCTGATGATCTTGTTATTGTAGTTTCTCAGTCAGGTGAGACTGCTGATACAAAAGCAGCACTTCACCTCGCTCACGATAAAGGAGCAAAGGTTCTTGCAATTGTAAATGTTAAGGGGTCATCAATTGCCAGAGAAGCAGACATGGTTATTTATACACATGCAGGTCCTGAGATTTCGGTTGCTTCTACTAAGGCATTCTCAGTTCAGATGGCAGTTATGTATCTTCTTGCTTTTGAGATGGCTTATGCAAAGGGCGAAATTTCAAAAGAGAGATGTATGGAACTCACAAAGAAGTTATCTGATATTCCTGAACTTATTGAAAAGACTATGGAATGTTCAGACAGATGTCAGTATGTAGCTAGCAAATTAGTGACTGCATCAAGCCTTTTATACATTGGTAGAGGACTTGATTATACTCTTAGTATGGAAGGATCTCTCAAACTTAAAGAAATTTCATATATTCATTCGGAAAGTTACGCTGCAGGTGAGTTAAAGCACGGTACTATCTCACTCGTTACAGATGAGATGCCTGTTATCAGTGTTGCAACACAGGAAGACCTTTTAGAGAAGATGGTAAGTAATATCGAAGAGGTTAAATCAAGAGGGGCATACACAATTACAGTCTGCAAGGAAAACATGGAGTTCAGCGAAGGAATTATGGATGAAATCATCGAAGTTCCTGCTGTTGAAGATGTTCTTATGCCAATGGTTACAGTTGTTCCATTACAGCTCATTGCTTATTACACAACTGTACTTAAAGGCCTCAACGTAGATAAACCAAGAAACCTTGCAAAATCAGTTACAGTTGAATAATATATCAGATGGGAGATTATTCCACTTCAAATCCGCAACATTGTTGCGGATTTGCTTTGCAAATATAGTTAATCATACAGCATATGCTTAACTAAAGCGTATGAGGATATGAACATTTGAAAAAACTAAAGATAATACTATTGTTAGATTAGTATGAAAGGAAAAAAGCATGTATACAATAAATGATTTATATGATTTGAATGAGACAATTGCTTCAAAATTATTTGAAGGAAAGACATATCCATGGGAAGTTCTTGCGGATATAGGTGATTTTATTTTAGAACTTGGTCCAACTCTTCCAAAGGATAAGTATGATCAGATTGCCGATGATATCTGGGTTGCAAAGTCAGTTACAATTGCAAAGACTGCAACTCTTAACGGACCACTTATTATTGATGAAGATACAGAAGTAAGACCGGGGGCTTTTATAAGAGGAAAAGCAATTGTTGGAAAGAACTGTGTTGTAGGTAATTCAACAGAACTTAAGAATGTAGTCCTTTTTAATACAGTTCAGGTTCCACATTACAATTACGTTGGAGACAGTGTTCTTGGAACACATTCACATATGGGAGCAGGATCAATTACATCTAATGTAAAATCTGACAAGACACTGGTAGTTGTTAAGAACGGTGAAGAGAAAATCGAAACAGGTTTAAAGAAGTTTGGAGCAATGCTCGGTGACTATGTTGAGGTTGGATGTAATTCAGTTTTAAATCCGGGTACTGTAGTTGGAAGAAATACAAATATATATCCTTTATCATGTGTAAGAGGTGTTATTCCTTCTGATTCAATTTTCAAAAAACAGGATTTGATTATCATAAAAAAGAAGTAATTTGATATTATTAAAAAATAGTAATTGACATTTTGTTAGAAGAAAAATAATGTCTGAACAACAGGTAATAAGTCAATGAATTTTTTGTGAATTTAATCTTTTGACATTGCGGAATAAGTGGATTTTATTTATAATTATAGTAACAGAAATGTTATAAAATATTAGTCATTCGCAATAGTTTGGATGGCGCATTAATTCATCAAAAGCCTGGGATGTGCGAGAACCTGTCAATTTTGAACCTACATTCTTTTATAAGGGATTCCTATATTATTATTTGGATGTCAGGCCTACGTTGATTTGGAAGACAGAAGAATATTTGCGGTTGCCCACCTAGCGCGGCTAGGACTCAAAAAACAGGACCGGCATTTCGGGTTAACTTCTAAATACTAAAGATGAGAGCAGCGTATTTATACGCTGCTTTTATCTTTTGCATTTATTCTGACTGAATAAGTCTCTCGAGAGTCTTGATAAAATATGAAATGAAATTAAATAATAACTTAATATGTATGTTATAAAAAAGTGAGAGGAATTAGATGAAGATTAAAAAACTGCTTATAGTATTAATCACATCATTTATTGTGATATTTGGGTTTTATGAAGCATATTACATTAAGCAATTTAAAAAAATAGATTTTTCTTTTGATATTCAAAATACTTTGGAGATGCTATCTTCAAATAATATTATCAATAATGATTTTAAAAATTATAATAACACGTCGGATCAGAATATTGGAATTATAATAACAAATAATGGAAATATGTATTTTGACGAGATTGATTTTAGCAGTAAAAGTCCTATTTCATTAACTGTTAATAAGGATTCCAAATCGTCTGACAATATTCATATTGAAGCTAAAGATATAAATACTAAAGATAAAATCTCATTAAAATCAGACAATTTAATTAATATTTCAAATATTAGTGATTATTATTATGAAGGTACATTTGAAATCTATAAAACAACAAAAGGGTTAGTAATTGTAAACAGAATAAAAACAGAGAAGTACATAGCGGGAGTAGTGGCCAGCGAAATGCCTGCTTCTTTTGAAAATGAAGCACTAAAAGCACAGGCAATATGTGCAAGAACATTCACATACAGACATATTAATAATAAGAAATACAGAAATTACAACGCTATTATGGATGATACTACGTCGTATCAGGCTTACGGAACTACGAAAATACAAGACAATGTAAAAAAAGCAGTTAAGGAAACTGAGAATATTGTTATTACAAGCAAAGGCAAATTGATTAATTCTTTGTTTTTTTCCACATCATGTGGAATGACGACTAATTATAAAATATGGGATTCTAAGATGCCATACTTAAAAAGCATATGTGTTTCAAAAGAACAAATATCTGCTGATTCCATGACTGGAGATTTTTTTGATCTATACTTCAAAACGAAACCGGAGGCATATGAGAATAAATGTCCATATTATAGATGGAGAGTAGAGATACCAAATCAGGCTATTACAAATAAAATATATGAACAAAATGGTGTGTTGGTTGGAGATATACAAAACATATCAATAGAAGAAAGGAATGCCGGGGGAAGTGTAAAAACACTTGTTGTAAAAGGGAATGTATCAGAAGTTACAATAGAAGGTCAATATAATATCAGAAAGGTACTATGTCCATTTGGATACAATCTGATTTTGAATGATGGCGCTATAAAAGATTCCATGAGTATGCTTCCAAGTGCATTTATAGCAGTTGAATGCAAGGATGATAAAACTATCATTTTTGGTGGAGGCTTTGGCCATGGAAGCGGGATGAGTCAATATGGTGCTAACGAACTTGCCAAAAATGGATTTGAGGCAGAAAATATTATTGAGTATTTTTATCAGAATGTTCATTGTGATTGTAGATATAAAGATTAATTTCAGCACCTATAAACATAATATACATACAAAAATACATCCACAGCATAATAACTATAACTGCAGTTAAACTTCCGTATATATACGAATAATTAGAAAAATTATCAATATAGATTGAAAAGAAATATGAGTAAATCATCCAACCCAGTGAAGTGAACAGTGCACCCGGCAGCATATCGATAAAATTATATATTCTGTTTCCCATTTTATAGATGCTGATAAAGAATAATGTAAGTATGATAAATACAATCAGATATCTTGCCAAGGTATAGAATCTGTTGAAAAAGTGAAGTATAGGGTATCTGACCATAAGTGATTTATATATACTGTTACCAAAAACTAAAAGAACAAGAGTAAGTACCATTGAAATTATAAGTACAACCGTATATAACATTGAATAAAATCTTAGAACAAAGTAGTTTTTAAATTTGTTCTTTTCATATATTTCTCTCATTCCAAAAATAATGGAGAGGGCTCCTCTTGAAGCAGCCCATATTGCAAAGATAGCAGTAGCAGAGATAATAGTTTTTGATGAATGATTATCCATCTCTTTAAAAATCTGAATGAGAAAAGTTTTTAAAGTAGAAGGAGCGTAATGCTTAATAAGACCAGGTATAAGTGTGTCCGGAATAGGAATGTATTTTAATGAATTTAAGAATAAAAGGATCATAGGTAAAAAGGACATCAGAATATAAAATGATGCCTGAGCAGAATAAACACCTAAACGATGTTCAACTGAATTTGTAAATATGTAATTTATAAAATCGAAAAATGAAAATAGTCTTTTTTTCGCTTTTTTAAAAAAATTGCTCAAACTTTTTACCTCCTTTCCCAAAATTTGTTTTTTTATTAAAAAGTATTACTATTTAATGCTATAAATAAAGTATTTCCTTTTAAATATTAGTATACCATATTATATGTTTATTATCATTTTATATATTTTTTCTTGTAAATGAATCATATCCGATTAAGAGAAAAATAAATGTATGAACCAATAAAACCATGGCACCAAATAAAGGTGTCATACCTATAAATCCTATAGATTTATTCACAATAGACTCAAAATCAGTAACTGCAAAAATAGTATATCTGCAGAAGTCGAAATTCAGCATCTGTGCGATACTGCAGATTGATGAGCCAATATAATAAAAGATGATACTGATTGTTATTGCTAAAGCTGAATTCCTGAATAGTGATGAAATAGTGAATGCCAATGTCAGCGCAATGAATATCTGTATGTATCCGTATGCATATTTTGTAAGTATAAACATTAGTGCTGAATGACGAACAACTTTTTCACCTTCCACAAGTAATAATGCTGTATTTAACTGCCTAAAACCAAGCAGCGGAACCGATATAATTAATGACAGAAAAAATGTCACTAGGGTCAATATCAGCGCATATATAGCTACTGTCAGATATTTACTCCAAAATATCTTTGCACGGGTTACCGGATTAATCAGCAGAAACTTTATTGTTCCCTGAGAAAATTCTTTTGAAATAATATTTCCCGCAACAACTATGATGATTATGAGAACAACGCTTAATACAAGTTTTGAATTTTTCAATGTGTTGTAAAGTGATCCTGAATAAAAATATTTATCAGAGCTTAACACTGAACCGGAACCGTCTGTAAGATAAATCGCATATTCCTGATTATTTTCTAATCTGTATTTTGATACAAGAGCCATATTTGATATTTTTTCAAATTCTTCACTGTTTATAACGGAAGAATTGATATATGATGCATTTTTTGACTCAGCGATATATTGAGCATATTTTGGATAGGCTGATTCGTATTGTGAAATTGCTTCATTCTGCCAATTATCTGCACCTTCCCAGATTTTGTTGCTTACACGATATTTATAAATGAATGAATACATATCATATAAAGTTTTGTCACCGTATATGAGTTTTAAATTATCTGCGATGGTACTGTAAAAAGAACTGGGATCATCTTTTTTTATTGCGTCAAACAAAGAAGTGCAGAATGTGTTTAATTCTGAATTATCTTTACCTGCTACTTCACTGTAATTGAAATCATAGTAAATCTTGTTGAGTGCCATTGAGCGCCATGAAGTATCAGTGCTTGAAAAATATTCTTTTTCAGGAATGTTCAGTTCTTGCGCTTTTGTCAGTACTTCAACTTCCAAATTGTCATTAGATTCTTTTGCCCATTCAATTTGTTCGTTATATGTTTCATTTGAAACAGATAACTGAGCTGTTGCATTTTCTATAAAAGCATTACCAATTACAGTAATTATAGGCAGTAATAATATTGTAAATAACAGAAAACCTAATAATACATAAGTACTTACTTTATGAAATATTTTAGAAAACTCATTAATTATAAGATTAAGCAATTTGTCCACCTCCATTGTTAGTAATGTTTATAAATGCTTCTTCCAGATTTTGATTTTCAACCTTTGAAACTGTGTAGACAGAAATGTTGTTTTTAACTAACATTGCTGTTATTGAAGCTATTATTTCTAAATAGTTATCGGAATCTACATGTACTAATAATTGTTGATCTGAGATTTCTGTTTGTATGTCTGCTTGAAATTCTGTATTTTCATCAATTAAATGTTGTGTTTTTTCTATATCAGAAGTTAAATATACAAAGGTAATCTGATTGCCTTGAGATACAGATAATAAATTATCAATACTATCTAATTTAATAACGTTACCTTCGTTAATAATAGCGACTCTGTCACACATAAGTTCCATTTCGCTCATCAGATGACTTGATACTATGACACAGACATCTTCCTTATGAGCAATATTGGTGAGTATATCTCTCAAATTTTTTATGCCTACGGGATCTAATCCGTTTGTTGGTTCATCCAAAATGAGAAGACGCGGATTGTGAAGAAGTGCAAGAGCAACTCCAAGGCGTTGACGCATTCCAAGAGAATATTTGCTGACTTTATCATTGATACGATTTGTTAAACCGACAAGTTTAATAACTTCTTCTACACGCTCAGGAGTAACATTTTTTCGCATTCTGACATATTGCATTATATTCTGCATTCCTGTCAGATATTTATACATCTCAGGATTTTCAACAATTGCGCCGAGATAACTCATGGCTTCTTCATATTCTTTATTAAGACTTTTTCCGAATATCTCGATTTCACCTTCTTCGATATTTATTAATCCGGTAATTAATTTTATCAGGGTTGTTTTTCCGGCACCGTTTGGACCTAAAAGACCGAATACTTCACCGGTATAAGTCTCAAATGATACTTTATTAAGCACGGTTCTGTTGCCGTAAGTTTTTGTGATGTTGTTTATTTTTAAAGCTGTACTCATAATTCCTCCTAATTAGACTCTTGCGGAATAAATGTTTTTTCCATTTCGGTTGAATCAATTGCTGTAAATAACCATTTGCCTTTTTCTTTGTGTAATTGAGCAGTCAACTGTAATTTTGAAATAGAATAACCGTTTACAGTTTCTCCGCTGTAACTTCCTTCCGGTGCAGATGGAGATTGAAACAGAGCGGTAAATGAATCTAAATCATTGTTAGGATTAAAATTATCGCTATCTAAAAAATTGAAATTGTCCAAGCCCATATAGTAGGAATTTGAGGCACCGGTAATTTTTAGGTTTACAATTCCGGTAAATAATGCATATCCGGGACCAATTTTTTTGATTTTTGCCTGTGATATTGAATAATCAGTATTGCTAATATTAATTACGGAATCTTTTCTGTTGTAGAAAGAACTGATTTCTGATTCAAGGACAATTTTTGTTGATGAATAAGGAAGTGTAGTTTCTGCATAACTCCAATAATCATTTATTATTCCCTTAGTCTTATCTAAATCCTTTTTAGATAATGAGTTGTTAATGTTTGATTTTAAAATATCTGAACAATAGTTACCGACTTGTGAGTATATTTTTTCCTTTTCGTTATTAAAAGTTCGGTATTCTATTAAAACATAGGTAACTAGAATGGTATATGCAACAAAAGCAACCAGAAGACCTCTGTTACAATTTGATATGATTTTTTTCATGTTTCCCTCCCATATCCATAAAGTATTTTCAATTATTCATTATACAATAATATGAATAAAAATTATATATAATTTTAAATTATGACATTTTTATTAAACACTTTTGTTCTTAATTCAGTCTGGCGTTGCTGAAAGGCTGAATAGTTACTATATGGCAGTAAGCACAATAGCTTAGGTTTGACACTTATTTATATATGTAATACAATAAAAAATCGGAGTTATTATATTAGATTAAAATAGATTAGGGGATAATTGATGAGATTTGTAATTCAAAGAGTGTCACATGCCAGTGTTACTGTTGATAACAATATTACAGGAGAGATTAACAAAGGTTTTTTAGTTTTAGTCGGTGTGTGTAATGAAGATACAAAAGAAATTGCTGACAAGATGATTAAAAAACTTGTAAATATGAGAATTTTTGAAGACGATAACGGAAAGACAAATCTTTCATTAGCAGATGTTAATGGTGAGTTATTACTTGTTTCGCAGTTTACACTTTATGCTGATTGCAAGAAGGGCAACAGACCTTCTTTTATAAATGCTGGTGGCCCGGAAATGGCAAATGCATTGTATGAATACATCATTGATGAGTGCAGAAAATCAGTGGAAGTAGTCGAGACAGGAATATTTGGTGCAGATATGAAAGTTGAACTTTTAAATGACGGACCATTCACTATTATTCTTGACAGCAATGAATTGTAGGGCGTTATTTATCATTAGTATATATTTTAATTATTGAATTTAAAGTGAGGATAAAAATGAGAACACAGGATTTCTATTATGATTTACCACAGGAACTTATAGCACAGGATCCTTTGGAAGACAGAAGCAGTTCCAGATTAATGCTTTTAAATAAGAATACCGGAGAATTGGAGCATAAAGTTTTCAAAGATATTATTGATTATTTAAGAGCGGGAGACTGCCTTGTAATTAACAATACAAAGGTAATTCCTGCAAGATTATTGGGAAGCAAAATCGGAACGGATGCGGCAATAGAAATTCTATTACTTAAAAGACGTGAGAATGATATCTGGGAATGTCTTACTAAGCCGGGAAAAAAATGCAGACCGGGTGCAAGAATTTCTTTTGGTGACGGATTACTTATCGGTGAAATCGTTGATGTGATAGAAGAAGGAAACAGATTAATCAAGTTCGAATATGAAGGAATCTTTGAGGAAATATTAGATCAGTTAGGACAGATGCCTTTACCTCCTTATATTACACACAAACTCAAAGATAAAAATCGATATCAGACAGTATATGCAAAGTATGAAGGATCAGCTGCAGCACCTACTGCAGGTCTTCATTTTACAAAAGAACTTCTGGAAAAAATTCAGAATAAAGGTGTAAAAATAGCTAATGTAACTCTCCATGTAGGACTTGGAACTTTCAGACCTGTAAAGGTTGATAATGTTTTAGAACATCATATGCACTCTGAGTTTTACAACGTTGAGGAGAGTGATGCTGCAATTATTAACGAAACAAGACGAAACGGTGGCAGAATTATTTCCGTTGGTACAACAAGTTGCAGAACTTTGGAGTCTGTAACTGACGAAAATGGTGTTGTTCATGCAGGAAGCGGAAATACTGAGATTTTTATCTATCCGGGATATAAGTTTAAAGCAATTGATTGCCTAATAACTAACTTCCATCTTCCGGAGTCTACATTACTTATGTTGGTTTCTGCATTGGCAGGAAAAGATAATATAATGAATGCTTACGAGGAAGCAGTAAAAGAAAAATATAGATTCTTCTCATTTGGAGATGCCATGTTTATTCATGATTAGTGGAGAAATATAGTTTATTTGGAGAATATATGGAAAAATACTTTGTCAAAAAGATAGAAAATAAAAAAGATATAGAAGTTGAAGTGCCGGGCTCGAAGAGTATTACTAACAGAGCATTGTTACTGGCAGCCATGGGTAATAAAAAATGCAGGTTAAAAGGTGTTTTGTTCAGTGATGATTCAAGGGCATTTTTGGACTGCATTAAAGAACTGGGATTTGATATTTCAGTAAATGAAGAAGAAAAAACAGTTGATGTAGTTGGAACAGGTGGCAAGATAAAGAATAACAATGCCACAATAAATGTGAGAAGTGCAGGAACTGCAGCTCGCTTCCTGACAGTTTTTCTTGCGGTTGCGGGAGGAGATTATATTCTCAATTCTTCAGAACAGATGAAAAGAAGACCTATGGCAGAACTGATAGAAGCACTTAGAAATCTTGGTGTTTCCATTAAGTGTATTGAGAAAGAAGGGCATTTTCCATTTGAGATTCATTCAACAGGATTAAAAAAATCAGAGGTTGTCATTGATACAACAAAGAGCAGTCAGTATGCAAGTGCACTTATGATGGCAGCTGTCATAAGTAATGGAATGAAGATTACAATGACCGGGGACAGAACCAATGGTGCTTATATCAAAATAACAGAGCGGATGATGGAACAGTTCGGTGTTATTTTCAATAGAGATGGAGATGTTTGTACAGTATATTCAGATGCCTTTGGAATACATGAGTATCAGATTGAGCCTGATGCTTCAGCTGCATGTTATTTTTATGCCATGGCACCATTACTTAAAGTGAAAGCAACAGTAAAGAATCTGTATATGGATTCAATGCAGGGGGACATGCAGTTTGTTAAGGTTATGGAACGGCTGGGTTGTAAGATTAATGAAACGCCAAATGGCGTAGAAATAGACGGCGAAAAACTCGATGATTATGAAGGAATTGATATTCGTATGAAAGATTTTTCAGATCAGACAATGACAATGGCGGTTGTTGCGGCCTTTGCAAAGACTCAGACTGTAATCAGAGACGTCGGACATATAAGACTTCAGGAATCAGACAGAGTAGCAGCAATAGTAAATGAACTTACAAAGATGGGAGCCGGAGCATCTTTTGTCGAGGAGAATGGGAAGACAAATATTGTAATTAATCCTGCGCCGATTCATCCCTGTGAAATAGAGACATATGAAGATCACAGAGTCGCAATGGCATTTACTTTACCGGGCTTAGTGGTTGAAGGATTTGTAATTGATAATCCAATGTGTTGCAGAAAGACATTTGAAAATTATTTTGAAATAATTGATGAAATAACAAAATAGTTTTTTGGTCCACATATTATAAACAATTATAAAATAGGAAAGCCACGACAGTATTGATATGTAATAATCTCTACCGTTGTGGCTTTTTTATAATAATTTATCTTTTTATAACGTTGTAGCGGTGTCTCTCAAGAAGAGTCATAGTGCTGTCGGCAGAAAAACTATCGTAGAAATCAATTTTCAAAACACCTTCTTCAAATTCTCTGTTATGAATAATTCCGATATTCTTGATACTTATTCCGTTTGTTGCAAGAATGGTAGCTATTGTGGCAATAGCACCGGATTCATCAATGATGTCACAGTACACGGAATAGGTTTTTGAGATAATACTGTTGGTTCTATCTTCAAAAGAATCTCTGTATTCCCGACTGTTGCTAATTGTGTCATATATTCCCTGACCGTTTTTTGTGTCGAGGTATTCCTTTGTTTTTTGAAGCTCATCAATATATTTTTGCAACATATTTGATATGTTTACACTGTTTGTCATACATATCTGTTCCCACATTTCCGGAGAAGAAGAAGCAATTCTTGTGATATCTTTAAATCCTCCTGCGGCAATCATTTTCATATATCCCATTTCTGAATCATTGTCATGAACGAGATTTACAAGATCAGCAGCAATAAGATGAGGAAGATGGCTGATAGCTGCAACCACATTGTCATGCTCTTCGTAAGAAATGTTGACAGGTATCGCACCTATGGAACGAACAATCTCAGAAAATTCTTCAACTTTTTCTATCGGAGATTTGGAAGTGGCTGTAATAGCGTAATATGCATTTTCACAAAGTCGGTCGTTTGCATGTTCGTAACTTGTCTTTTCTGATCCTGCCATAGGGTGTCCTCCAATAAAGTTAGCTTCCAAACCAAGATCAGTAACTGCTTTATGTATATTGCCTTTTACAGAACCAACATCCGTGATGATAGTGTGTTCATCTATTATATCTTTTAACATCTTAAGATATTCAACATTTTTTTCGACAGGTGTACATAAGAAAATGTAGTCACACTCTGCAAAAACTGAGCCAACACAGTCCGTAACTATATCTGCAGTTCCGTCTTTTTGTGCCATTATTCTTGGAAGTTCGCTTCTGTTGTAGGCGATGATTCTACAATAAGGCATAACACGTCTTAAAGCTTTCGCGATGGAACCTCCTATTAAACCTAATCCTATAAATCCAAAGGTAAATTTTTGCATAATAAACTCTCCTTACTCACTTTAACGCTTTAAAGTGTAACGCTTTAAAGAGAATAAGTCAAGCGTTTTATAAAAATTTCTTGTAATAGATATGTAATTAGAGTAAAATGGATTTATAAGTTTTAAGTCATAAAGACTTAGTTGCACGGAGTTAACAATTTAATACAGGAGGGGTAGGCTTATGAAGGTTTATGAGACACAGAACATCAGAAATGTCGTTTTCCTTGGACATGGAGGTTCAGGAAAAACTACTTTAACTGAAGCAATGGCATTTGCAACGGGAGCAGTGTCAAGACAGGGAACTATTGAAGCAGGAACAACAATCAGTGATTATGACAGTGAAGAGATTAAGAGAAAGATTTCTATCAATGCTACGGTTGTACCGATTGAATGGAACGGACTTAAAATCAACATTCTTGATGCACCGGGATCTTTTGATTTCGTAGGTCAGGCTGAAGAGGCTATGAGTGTAGCAGACGCAGCTGTTATCGTTGTAAACGGTAAATCAGGAATTGAAGTTGGTACTATCAAAGCTTGGAATATATGTGAGAGAAGAAAGATTCCATGTTTGTTCTTTGTAACCAATATGGATGATCCAAATGCTAATTATATGGAAGTAGTTAATAACTTAAAAGAAACTTTCGGAAAGAAAGTTGCTCCATTCCATTTGCCTATCATAGAAGATGGTACTTTGACAGGTTTTGTAAACGTCGTAAAGATGGGAGGAAGAAGATTTACTACAGGTGGTGAATACGAAGAAAGAGATATTCCTGACTTTGTAAATTCTGATCTTGAACCTATTAGAGAGCAGCTTATGGAGGCGGTTGCAGAGTCATCGGAAGAACTGATGGATAAGTATTTTAACGGCGAAGAGTTTACTTATGAAGAGATATCCGGAGCACTCAGAAAGAGTGTTATTGAGGGAGATATTATTCCTGTGCAGATTGGCTCGGGGGTAAATACTCAGGGAGTAAGCATGTTATTGCAGAGTTTTGAGAAGTATTTTCCATCTCCTGAAAAGTCAGCCGTGTTCAAAAAAGGTGTTGTTACAACAACAGGTGAGAATATTGAAGCTGACAAGGATGAGAGTAAGCCTGTAAGTGCATACGTATTTAAGACTATTATGGATCCTTTTGTTGGTAAATACAGTCTGGTTAAAGTTTGTACAGGTGTATTGAAGGCAGGAGATACTATCTATAATGTTACAAAAGAAGTTGAAGAGAAGCTTAATAAGTTATATGTTATGTCAGGAAAGAATGTAACTGAGGTAAGCGAATTAAGATCCGGCGATATAGGTGCTATCGGAAAACTTACAAGCACAAGAACAGGAGATACCTTGTCAACAAGAGGATGGCCTGTTGAATACCATAAGACAGATATGACAGTTCCTTATACATATATGGCATACAAGCCGTTAGCAAAAGGCGATGAGGACAAAGTGGCGCAGGCGCTCCTTAAGCTTTGTATTGAAGATCTGACATTGAAGACAGTTAATGATGACGAAAATAAGCAGACTTTGCTTTACGGTGTTGGGGATCAGCAGTTAGATGTAGTTGTCAGCAAACTTAAAGACAAATTCAAAGTAGACATAGAACTTGCAAAACCAAAATTTGCATATAAAGAGACAATCAGAAAGAAAGCTCAGGCACAGGGTAAACACAAGAAACAGTCAGGTGGTCACGGACAGTATGGAGACGTTGTCATGGAATTTGAACCATCAGGAGATCTTGAGACACCATATGTATTTGAAGAAAAAATAGTTGGTGGTGCAGTTCCAAAGAATTACTTCCCCGCAGTTGAAAAAGGTATTCAGGAATGTGTACTTAAGGGACCTCTTGCAGGATATCCCGTAGTAGGAGTGAAAGCAACACTTATAGATGGATCTTATCATACTGTAGATTCTTCCGAGATGGCGTTTAAGACTGCAGCAACACTTGCATTCAAGAGTGCATTCATGAATGCGTCACCTGCTCTTCTTGAGCCTATCTCTACATTGACAGTAGTTGTACCTGAGAAGTTTACTGGTGATGTTATGGGAGACCTTAACAAGAAGAGAGGTAGAGTTCTTGGAATGAATCCTCTTGGTGGTGGAATCACAGAGGTGATTGCCGATATTCCTTCCTCAGAGTTATTTGGATATTCCACTAGACTTAAGTCAATTACCGGTGGAACAGGAGATTTCTCATATGAATTTGCCAGATATGAGCAGGCTCCGTCAGATGTTCAGGAAGAGATAATTAAAACTAATAGTGAAGGATAATAATATAAACCGGAAAAGTATTGTATGATGCTTTTCCGGTTGTACTTTTGAAAGCATCGTATGACCGTTTCAAAATGTATAGTTTTTGAAACGGTCATACGCAGTTTTCAGAATCCTCTATCGCATTAAGCAAATGTTTTCTTAAAACTGTTCATCAAGTACTAGTTTTTAACTTCATAATAATAATGATTACTCGTCCGTTCCAATTCACGAGTTTTCTTGA